>Ga0182745_1000556_pt1 | contig 40958 bp, 36 predicted proteins | sample eDN3rd30CKraftBY_FD_128523 | JGI IMG/M metagenome (GOLD analysis project Ga0182745, IMG submission 128523) | Enriched backyard soil microbial communities from Emeryville, California, USA - eDNA 3rd pass 30_C Kraft BY (version 2) (version 2) | ecosystem: Environmental > Terrestrial > Soil >...
GGCCAGATGGTGAACTCGATGCTGTCGAAGCCGATTCCCTGGATCAGATCAATCGCCTGTTCGGAACGAAACGACTTCAGTCCGTATGTGCCGCAACCGAGTGTCATGCGTGCTGGGGACGCCGCGGCCATGAGTGGTGTGATGAACGGACAAAGAACACCAGCTGCCAGCGTTCTCGTCAAAAATTCGCGTCGTTTCATCGGTGCTCCTTACGATTCGACAGAACATTCTTTAAGAACCTCTAACAAAACTGACCCCGATCCGCTCGCGGAAAGGAAGTTCTCATCGTTTGAGAGGTTTTGTTCGCCGCTCTAAGAGAAAAAAGTGAGTAACGGTTCTTAGAGCCCGCGATTGGATCGGAGAGCGGTTTTGTCTGGGCTTCCTATCCAGAATTCGGACAATGCAACTTAAGCCCCGCCGTCTGACATGAGATAGGAGAACAGATCTCGAACTTCGTCCGTGCTGAGCCCTTTCAACAAATCTTCTGGCATCAGCGAGGTTGAAAGCGTCTTGATCTCGTCAATTTCTTCGCGACGGAAATACAACTCGGTTTCCAGCGTGCGAACGGTCAACGCGCGATCGGTTGTTGCGGTAATGCATCCCGTCACCACACGTCCGTCTTCCAGCAGAATGATGCTCGTTCGAAAATCGGCCGGCACTGCCGCGTTCGGGTCAATGATATTTAGCAGCAGATAGTCAAGATTCTTGCGTTGGGCTCCCGTCAGATCGGGAGCAAGAGTTTGACCTTCATTAAACAGCTTATGACAGGCCGAACACTTCTCCTGAAACAACCGGTGCCCCTGTGTAAGATTGGCATCCCGGAGATAATCGGGACGCAGCGCCGCTTTCAGTTCGTTCATCTGACGGCGACGCTCCTGCGACGTCGAGCCGATTGTCCCCCAGGTTTTCGTGAGCCTCGCGCGAAGCGCCTGATCTGGCAATGCAGCAATCTGAACGGCCTGTTGCGGTGAGATCTCTCGAGCCGCGATCTGTCCGGCTTCGACAGCATCCAGCAGGCTCATGGTGGAACTGTTGCGGGCGATCAAGGCATCAATGCACAGTTTTTTTTCTTCTCGTGAGAACTGGCTGTACTTTTTCAGAAGAAGAGAGACAAGGTCATCATCCTGAACATTCGCTGCGGCAACCAGCGCAGGCGACAAAAGTTGGTGTGCGTTGATTAACCGACTGATATGGCTTGCGAGACTGGGAGAACGCCGTGCCACCAGTCCTTCAAAGGCTTCATGACGAAGGGCTTGATCGGCGTCCGGGTCGTGCACCAGATGGCTGATGGATTCGACCAGTGGATCATTTCCAAGGATGAGTCCGGTTGTGATAGCAGCCCGACTGACTTGCGGATCTGTATGCCGAATCCAACGGGCCAGCATCTGTTGCCGGGAGTCGTCGAGGAGGACTTGCGGCCGATTGCGCATCATCGACTGATTCAACCCCGTCAGTAACTCCAGAAATTGGGGAGTGGCTTCCGACCGTTTCAGGCAGGTCAGCAATAGTTCGATGGCTTGTGGGTCCTCTTCAATACAATCTGCTACCCGGCGGGCGATGAAACGCCGCAGGCGAGGCGGAATCGGGGATTCTGTCAGGCGTAGAGCACGCGAGATATCGACGGCGACAGCGGGCTCGAGGGCATACCAGATGAGACGCTCAAGATTGGCTTCGCTGGTCGCGTCCGGGTTGGTTGTCAGCGGAATCAGAATGTCCCATCGTTCGGAAATGGTGAAGCGTCGGGCGGCTGAGGCCAGTTCTCTTCGCACCAGCCATGATGAATCGTTCGCGGCCAGCGCGGCAAAGTGTGGAAGGGTGTTCTCATGGATCGGCATTCCGTCGCTCAGCAGCCTGATGGACCAGGCCCGTATCCGTTCATCATCACTGTGCAACTGTTGCAACATCCATTCCGTCTCCGCGCCGTTTGTCACAAACAGTGCCCACATCGCTCTGAGGCGATGCCTGACATCCTCAGCGATGGTAGACATCTCCCGCAACTGCTCATGGATTTGCTGCTGGTCTTCTCCTGCGGCACTTCGTTCCTGCAGCAATTGACGGCTCTGGCGGACAAACCAGTCGTTCGGATGTTTCTGCAATACAACCAGTTCGGAACTGGTCAATGCCGTGAGATCGACAGGAACCCGTCGTGGCGCGCCCCAGGTGATTTTGTAAATGCGACCACTATTGCGGTCGATGCCGTCTCGGTCGTGACATTCCCCCAGGTCCGACCAGTCGGTGACAAAGATGTCCCCATCCGGCCCATATTCCATCGACACGGCCCGAAACCAGGGATCCTGGCTGAGAAGAAAATCCTCCTCATGCTGTCCGATCGGGCGCCCAATGGCATCTTTCGTGATCCGATCCTGATTGAGACGCCGACCGTGAACGTTACTCATCGTTGCAGTGCCACGATACTGTTGTGGCCAGCGATCACCGAGATAGATCATCAGATCGCAATGCGCATGTCCCCCTCCAAAAGCATCGTTGCCACGGACAGTCCGGTCGGTCTTTTCTCCGCTTTGATCATCCCAATGCAGATGATCGCAAGCGGCCTCCATCAACTCGTATGTATAGGGATTCGGGTGTTCGTTGGATCCCTTACGGCGCATGTTCCGGGCGCCCGGAATCAGGTTCCAGAAATGGTCTACCACACTCGTGCTGAAGAAGCCTTCACCATAATCGTCGAAATCGAGTCCCCAGGGATTTACCGTTCCGTCGGCAACGACTTCAAAAACCTGTTGTGTCGGGTGATATCGCCAGATGCAGCAACTGAGAGGAATACGCTCATCCGAAGGCTGCCCGGGAAGTCCGACGAGTGAGGGTTGCTTGATGCCATGTCGCCCATAGAGCCAACCGTCAGGTCCCCAGGTCAGACCATTCACAGAATTATGTTCGGCACGGAGAGTGAAGCCTTCGAGTCGAATTTCCGGAGGACCGTCCGGGCGATCATCCCCATCCTTGTCGGGAATAAACAAGACATTCGGAGCGGCGGCAATCCACACTCCTCCAAAGCCGATCGCCAGTCCGAACAAACGGTTCAGTCCATCTTGAAATACCTTGCGAGTCTCGAGGATTCCGTCTCCATCCTGATCTTCGAAGATCAGGATACGATCGTGCCGTTCCTCGGTGAAATCTGAACCATTATACGAGTAGCATTCGGCGACCCACAGTCGGCCACGGGCATCAAACGCAATGGCAATCGGCTGCCGCACGTCTGGTTCGGATGCGGCCAACGTCACCTGAAATCCATCAGGAACGCGAAGCATTTCCAGAGATTGCCGAGGAGCTGGAGGGTGCTGCCCTGCAGCCTGAGTATTGACTGGCTGCCAGTCATCGGCGGCCTCGATTCCGGAAGCCAGCAAAGAACTGATTATGAATATCAAAAGTCCCAGCATCAGTTGGTATCTGACGAACCGCTGGATCAGGCGTCTCCCCATTTTCAGCCCTGAAGCGTAGCGATAAATCGTATCGCGATACAGACGCTTAGGTATCAGCTTCTTTCCGGCAAGAACGTTTGTGTTCGCGTGTCGGTTAGGCGATGTCATTTGTCGAAACGCTCTTGTTATCATTTCTCTGTCTGTTTCTCACTTATTGGTCAAGTTAAAGTCGACCGGTCCGCCGTCCGGTTTGACGTCGGCGGTGAGAGTGCTTTGGCTGTTGTACTTCCCAGGCAGAACTTCTTTGACTTCCTTCATCGTTCCGTCGCGATCCGTGTATTCTCCCCCGGTCGTAATCTGGACTTGATGTTCCCCAACGATTGCTCCCGGCTGGTTGCCACTGAACATCAGTGTGTATTGCCCCTGGTCGTTCGTGGTACCATAAGAACTGTCTCCTTTCTGCAGCGGATTGAACGCAATCGACGCCTTCGGCAAGGGCTGGCCGTTGAGCGTCACTGTTCCCGAGACTGGGACAAGAGGAACATTATCTCCCGCCGATCGGGTACAACCTGCAATGAACCCGCAAGAGAGCAAGGTGGCAATTCCGAAAGCCATGGAAGAATTTGTCATTAATCAATAGCCTTTTCTCGTTTGAACAAGTATGTATAGAGGCCGTGTTCCGTCAGAAGTTTTCAGATGAAATCGTGGAATGTTGAGAGGCGACCAGCCATGCCTCACGACAAGCTCGGTCCGTACACCACCTGCCACGTATACGAAGTGCATGGTGAAACTGGATGTCGATTCCTCCCGCTCTGGACTTTTTCCCCGCTTCCCGTTTCTCTTCGAATCCCTAACAAAACTGACCCTGATCCGCTCGCGGAAAGGGAATTCTCATCGTTTGAGAGGTTTTGTTCGCGGCTCTTAGAATTCTCCGATGAGAGTCCCTTCGGCAATCGTGAGCAGGCGTCTTAAAGTGTTGATGTCGACGTTCTCATTCAGGAATCGGACGGACCCGTCTCCGAGGACGAACTGGGCTCCGCCAGTGTGAGATGAGCTGAATGACATTGACGCCTGGGAGTTTGTGCTGTTCACGAGTGCCCTCGGTCCATTGATCTGGGTTGTCGCGGTTCCGAGAACGTCGCAGATTCCGGCCGCTGACATATGTCTGGCTCCCCGCGCACAGAAGACACACCCCGCGTTGGCAGGGATGCTCCCCTGATAGACGACGCCGTTCTGGGGGTCGGTCCCGGTCAATCCGTTTCGCAGAAGATAGGCCCGTTCTCCCAATGCGAGTGTATTACTGGTCCCATCGGTGACGTCGCGAGTTTTGGTGCTGCTGTTCATGTAAAACATCCCGTTTCCGATTCGCACGACCCCTCCGCCAGGCACATCGCCTCTGCCATTCGCCGCGATGTAATTGGAGAGAGCCGGCTTGGGAGGAGAATCGGGACTGGCCGACGAGGAGATATAAACCCCTGACGTATTAGCAAAACGTCCCCAGCCGCCAGTGCCATCTCCAAAGCGTCCATTGTTCGAATCGGAAGGACAACGAAATGCTGCCAGGGGCTGGGACATGATGTTCATCGTGGTCGTGTTGGTCATTGCCTGATCGCAATTCACGGGTCCGATGTTCAAAGAATTGTAGAGGGAGCCCTGGTCCATCATGGGGAGGAGGAATGCCCCCCACGCCCAGTTCCCTCTCATCGATGCGGCCTCCCCTGGGTCGTTATAAGATTGAGTATTTACGCTGGCAGGTAGCGACGTATCGCCGTTGGCCCGGCCATTCACAAGGACAAACCCAGGTGGGAAGACCCCGAATGTATCGTGATAACTGTGCAGGGCCAGACCGAGCTGTTTGAGATTGTTCTTACACTGCGTGCGCCGGGCTGCTTCCCGAGCCTGCTGCACCGCCGGCAACAGCAGGGCGACCAGCACGGCGATGATGGCAATGACCACCAGCAGTTCGATCAGGGTAAAGGCGGGCCGCAACAGTATTGAAGAGTCGCGACGATGTGACCAGTAACCGCTCATGAGCATCTCCGGGTTTCAGAAAACTGGAAACTCAACAACCTTATGCGTACATGCTTAAGTAATGATGCGTCTATGATGCCCTTCTTCTTTGGAAATGTCATTTCGCTTCGGCGTAAATCTATTTAGAATGCTTGTCACGAACAGAAACGGCAACTCTCGACCCGACAGTGACGTGAGACCTTGTTTTTCGATCGCTCCTGCAAAGGGGAGTGTTTGCAGAGGAACCATAATCCCCGGCCAGGGAATTGTCTGATGCGCAAACAGATTCAAGGTGAACCCCATGTCGCCGTGCTGATCGAGACATCGCGATCGCATGGTCGTGGCTTGCTGAGAGGGGTACGACAATATATTTCCGAGCACGGTCCCTGGTCGGTATTCGTTGAGTTGCGTGCTCTGGAATCAAGCCCTCCTCCCTGGCTTAAAACGTGGAGAGGGGATGGAATTCTAACGCGTACCAGCAACCAGCGCATGGCCGATCTGATTTGCAAAGTTGGCGTGCCGGCGGTCGAATTACGGGCGACGCGCCTGAAACTGCCATTTCCTTTTGTGGGAGTGGACAACGACCTGCTGGGAAAGATGGTTGCGAATCACTTGCTGGACCGCGGTTTTCGTCATTTCGCACTCTATGACCTGGACACGGAAGAGTATTTCGTCCAGCGCCAGCAGAGCTTTCTGAAAGCAGTCGGGCAAGCGGGCTATCAGGTCAACGTCTATCACGCTCCAGACCAGCGTGAAAGGCCGGTGAATTGGGAGCGGCATCAAGATCAGCTGGCCCGCTGGGTTCATGGACTCCCGAAACCGGTCGGCATTTTGGCATGCACCGACCAGTTGGGAGTCTGGCTGCTGGATGCCTGCCACCGGGCGGGGATTTCCGTGCCGGAAGAAGCCGCCATCGTCGGCGTCGAGAATGATGAATCGCTGTGCACAATGTGCAGTCCCCCCATGTCAAGCGTGCAATTCGATTCAGAGCGAATGGGGTATAAAGCGGCGGCTCTGCTGGACATGATGATGGCAAAGCGCCCGATGCCGGAAGTCCGCCCGTTGATTCCCCCGCTGGGAGTCGTTGTCCGCCAATCGTCAGATATTGTCGCAATCGAAGACCGGGAAATTGCTGACGCCATCCGGTTCATCCGTCATCACGCCACGGAGCAAATCAGCGTTGATGACGTGTTGCGTGCCGTGCCACTTTCTCGCAGTACGCTGGAGCGAAGAATGCGCGCCGCGATTGGCCGGTCGCCCCAGTCAGAGATCTTGCGAGCCAAGCTTGAACGGGTGAAAACGCTCCTCCTGGACACAGATCTGACACTGGACGCAATTGCATTAAAAACCGGCCTGAAAGACGCCCCTTCCCTGTGTCAGCGATTCAAACGTCGATTCGGACAGACTCCAGGCGAGTTTCGCGCCCGAGTACCCTCTCCGGAAAGTCTGGATTAAGGCGTGTGGACATTCTCCGAGAGAAGAGAGGGAGATTGAAGGAGAATGGAGTTCCCTACGAAATGGTGGGCGCTGAGTTAGGGTTATGCGGCCCCGGCGAACTGGGTTGGGGATTGATAATTTAATGCTGAGTGTCTGTGGACATGGTTGTAAAACACTTCGAGGCATTCAAACAGGCTGTGACGAGCCTCAGTTCGAGTCTGGTACCGCTCATGGTGTACCAATTCTTTCTTCAGTGTCGCAAAGAACGATTCCATTGGAGCATTATCCCAGAAGTTCCCTTTACAACTCATCGAACAGGTGATGCCATGCTTCGTGAGCAATCGTTGATAATGCTCGCTGGTATATTGAACACCTCGATCAGAGTGAGCCGTCTTCTTCTCCGGTCGCGATCGGGTTGCCATCGGCGGAAGATATGGCTGACTTCAGAAACTCCAGCAGGCTGCAATCCATAAAATGCCCCATTTGGCCCGTTGCACTAAAAAGCTCCAATCGCTTCTCGGCCGTTACGGGTGCACATGCCTTGAAACACCTGACCGTCGATTGATTTGCTCAGGTTGTGAACCGATCCGTCGGCAAAGGAGAAATTGAGAGTTTTTCCGTGGAAGCTGCCATAAGTGTAGAATTTAACAACCGATGAAACTGGCCCTCTGTCCCGTCCGTTCAGGTCCAGCCAGCGGCTCCCTGACGGCAGCACTTCGGGACGACACCGATCAAATGGCGGGTCGTCCATCCCAGGCATGACACGGGCAACTGGGTAAGAGTCGGCCCAGAAAGGTCCGTATTGAGCTTCGCCGAACAGAATGGTTTGACTGGCGCCATCCAGAATATCCTGATTGCTGACCGCGCTGTTCTCAAAAAATAATCCATTCAGATGAGGGGAATTATCATCCGGCCAGTAACCGATATTTCCACGGTAGTTATTCGGTCCTGGTGTCTCGTGATCTCGACGAAATTGTGGAGCGGACGGACAGATGAAAGTCGCAATCTGTGTCAGAATTCGTTCCTTGTTGGGCGAAGGGGAATGTTTCTGAGCATCCTCAAAATCAATCGCAATGACGGACTGATCGATATACGGGAGTATCAATGCCGGCCATGACCACCATTGATGCAGAACCCAGACATCGACAGCGATTCCTGGACCATTCGGATCTGCTGCGTCATGGACGATGAGCGTTTCGCTCAGCTCAACAGCATATCGACGACTTTCAAATCCCTCTCCGAGCCACCCGGACGGGAAACATTGATGAGTCGCATGGTAGCTATGCGCCGCGAGCGTCAATTGACGAAGATTGTTGACGCAGGATGATCGACGAGAGGCTTCCCGTACACTTTGAATCGCTGGCAACAGCAGCGCAACGAGCAATGCAATGATGGCGATCACGACGAGCAGCTCAACAAGCGTGAAGCCTCGTCGATTCGACTGCGAACAATGAAATCGATTCACCATCGGAGTGTCTCCTCAGTGCGGCAGTTGTCGTGAACCGTGATGTCGGGTGGGTCGAGGTTTCAGCGAGTTCTCCCCGATCCCCCAAACGAATCCACATCGTTTCCCTTGCATTTTTGATCATGCCCCATTTTACGTCAGCGCACAGAATTTCATTGCATATTGCTCTATGGAGTCTCAACCGCTTGCGGCAGGTTCAGATCATCCGAATCGCTCCTGCCTCTTGATTTTTTCCAGGATGTGTCAAAATCTTTTGCAGGAAGACCAGCATTATTCCAGTTTTTCTCCGCCTGTTCCCGTTCCGCGTCCGCAATCTTTTTTATCGCGGCATGAATCTCTTCCTGAGTTTGTGGACGACCGACGCGACGAGACTGATAGGCTATCACTCCCAGTCGAATGACCAAGACAAAACCGAGAAGTAACGTCGTTCCGATCACAACTTTTTTTGTGAGAGAAGGGGTATTAGAATTCACCGATCACCTCACCATCCTCTCGTACTGCCAGTGCTCTCAATACCCGACCAGCCGCAGTCGGATTGTCTCCTCCTCTGTTCGGAAACGCGGTATCTGCCGGATACTGAAATTTATCGTCTGGCGTTTCTTCTCTATTGATGGCCTCACTTAAGAAGCGAACCGATCCATCGGCCATTGCCACCATCGCTCCTCCGACATGTCCAGAGCGGATTGAAGTCCAATAAGCGGAGTATAAATTGTACGTTCCATAGTTGTTGTCATAATGGTTATTCAATTTCGTACTGGCACTGACATTCGGATGTGTGCCTCCGTAGGTATTGTCCCATGACCCCATGAATGCGTCGTATCCATGTTTTAACACTTTGGTATCAGGATCGATCACGGCACCCCATCGTTCACCAAAGGCGATTGTATTTGATGCGCCATCCGTAATGTCGGAAAACCTGAAAACCCTTCCACCACCCCGGTGGCGACAGCCATCGACCATGTCGAGCAGACCTCCAAAAGTCGATCGGTTTTTGTGAAAATAGGCACACAGCGTATCGGTTGAAGGAAGCGGAGTCGTCGTGGCGCCACATCGAAACGCAAATGAATAAGTATCTCCCGTATTGATTCCGTATGAGATATATGATTTGGGGGCTCCGATAGGAACCGGATCGGATGGGCACCGGTAAGGTTTGATGACAGTGGCCGTCAGTAATGCGTTCGTCGCGGCATCAGTGTCATAAGGAGGATATTCAAGATATGGCAACAGATGAACAAATGGATTCCTCGGGGCGGGGCAAGGATTCGGGTTGGTTGAAGTCGGAGCGGGAATTGTCGAAAGAGCGCTATGCTTGTAGAGGTGAGGGAACATGCCTCGGGCATCATGAAAATTGTGCAGTGCCAGGACAATCTGCTTGAGATTGTTCCGGCATTGGGTTCTTCTGGCCGCTTCGCGGGCTTGCTGAACCGCCGGAAGGAGCAGCGAGACAAGAATGGCGATAATCGCGATGACCACCAGCAGTTCAATCAGCGTGAATCCTTGACGATGAAATCGCCGCAGGTTAATGGAATGGTGTGAACGCTGCCTATGTGAGCGATTCATTGGAATCGTTCCCTTTGCATGTTGGTTTCAGTGCGGCAAACTCATACGCAAGAGTTCGCCATTTGGATCGGCCCCCCTGAGGTGGCCCAGATTGCTCCACAACCTTTGGGCTGGTGGAGTCAGTGGAGCTTGCTCCCGCTCTCTTATTACGAATGATCACCGTAACTAGTGACGACTCATGGAGGCGCCACTCCAGAAGAATCTTTCGGAGCTAGCCACGATCATTTACTCACTCTTCTTCATCTGAATAGATTGGAATTTCTTCCTCTTCGCCTTCTTCCAACAGTCGAATCACTTTTGCTTGAGATACAGGATTTGCGTCATTGGGATCGTAGGCTTCCACGGAAAAATTGACGGAGACATTCGATTCGATCTCCACCGAACTCGAGCCACCTGAAAAAGTATGCACTCCGTGCATCAAATCCATCGGTATTATGGAATTGACAGACACAGGGAACTCAAAAAACACAATAAGATTTTGTGCATATGAATTAAAAGCAATTGGACTTTCTCCAGGCACTTCAAATCTAATATGCCATCCAGACAAATCAAGTTGAGCACCGTATACGCGATAAGGACCAATCTGAATATCGAACTCTCCGTACTCTTCCCCCGCAGTCCCCGACATTCCTCCAATAACGCTGATGTACCCAATCGCTTGACCACTTGTAATACTCGGATCAATAGAAGGTTGTACCTCAAAGCTTGCGTTTAAATCCGTGTAGGAATCTGCAACAATAAGTTCAGGAAACAAGTAATTATCTAATAGTATTGTTTCAAAGCATTGTCCTGATGGATCCGCAACTGAGGAACTTATAGGACAATTGTAAAATCCTCCGGCGCTTACAATTCCAGTTGAAGTTCCTCCACCTTGTGAATATGCAGCAACTAAACTCGCAGGCCCTCCGCCAATTATACTATTACTGTTACTGTCAATTGTTACGAACAACGGACCTAAAAGAACTCCACGTGATTCTGATCCACTAACTCTTTTGCAGTCGAGATTCTCTGCATCGGCCTGTACGGCAAATAGAAAAACAACGGACATGCATGTGACAACTGACTGAAATGAACGATTCATTGTTGAATACCTTTCTTTGGGACGATATAGAAGACTCTCTGTCTTCCAAAAGCGAACGGAGGGAGACATTAACTCTGTTGCGTACTTACACTATTCACTGAAAGCTGGCGACCTGGCTGTCGTTGCGAATCAGCAATCGCAGGTACAGCAGGTGATCCATGGATTGCGACAGAAACTGCACGCTTCCGTCGGAAGCCAGAACGTGGGCGCCGCCAGTGTGGAAGCTGTATGGAGTCGCGATCCCGTACCCCATCGGCGAATCGGTGAAGTTCGAGCAGTTGATCACGCTTGTCCCGCAAAAATAGGGCAACCCGAAATCACTGGTGTTCATGTCAACCGAATTGCGTCCGGCCCAGAAGCCGTCGGGATACGATTGCCGCGCCACCGGATCCAAAAACGTGTTCGGCATGACCATGTTGTAAACGGAACCAACCTTTTGCTTCATCAGGTTCTCGTTGAACGCCGTGTCAGGAAACCCCGCCATCTCGATGATTCCGATCGTGTTGGTCAGCCCGTCGGTGACATCCCGGATACGTAAACCCCCTTGAGTTTTTGTGGCCGGAGTTTGTGTCGCGCTGGTATTGGCTGCGTTGGAAACCATTCCCCCAATCTGGGATGCCGCATTACTCGGAAATCCGCCTGCCGTCTGCCACGCTCCCAGGTCGGAAGAATAAGGCGCAGAGAAGTCGATCGTGGCGACTTTAGTTCCGTCGTAGTCCCAGGTGCTTTTGCCGGGGCTGGACATGCTGCGGAACGTCGTCACGGGAGTCCCCATCAACCCTGCGTTGGAGCTTTTATGAAACTTCGTCCCCTCCGCCATCGCTGCGCCGAACTTCCACTGATTGTAGATGGCCGACTGGTCCAGATAGGGCATGATCATTAATGCCCAACTGGCCGTATCCTCCCCTGTCGCGGGGGTTGTTCCAGCGGTTTTCAGCGGGACATAGTAATAGTTGTTGACCGGAAACCGGTTGTGGGAATCGTGGTAGTTGTGGAGCGCCAAACCGATCTGCTTAAGATGGTTTTTTGTCTGCGTTCTGCGGGCCGCTTCGCGGGCCTGCTGAACGGCTGGTAGCAGTAACGCAACCAGAATGGCGATAATGGCAATCACCACCAGCAACTCGATCAACGTAAAACCGGACTTTCTTGCTTGCAGCCCGGTCACAGGTAAGGTCTTCTGAGGCAACATGGAATGGCTCCGCCGCCGGCGACGCGCTTGTCGTGCCTGAGCCCTGATGAGGGAGTATCGGGGTGGGGAAAGACGGTATCCTGCCTTGCTGACGACGACTGTTGTCGTGCCCGCAAATATGGGGGTGGGGCCCGCTCGAACCACCGACCGCTGCAATCCCCCCGTCATCGAACCGTTTTCAACCTGACCCCGTCTCACAAGAGAGACTGGCGGCCACTCGGAAGAAGTTCGGAACAATCAACGAGGCGAGGCAAGACTGCAAAGTCCGGCGTCTGTGGGTGAAATAGGGGTCTGTGTGAGGAGATATGTGGCTAGGATCACAAGAACAGGCAAATTGATGCCTTCCTTTCAACCTGGGAGACCAGCATCTTTGAGGATGCTGAAGTCAAACATTCCAGGCTACCACCTTGCTGCATTGAGAACGAGTCTCAGTTTTATAATGATCGCAGTCCCAGGGAGATTGCAAGCCTCTGCTGATCAAAATGTTTCAAATTTCTCAAATTCTCTTTCTGCAAGGCAATCCCCCTTCGCTTCCTCCAGCTCCATCCCGCTGATCCGGGTGAAACGGAAAATTGCCGTCGAAGCTCCAAGCAAGTCCTGACCGAGAAGGACCTCGTACAGTACGGTACACCACTACTCTCTTACTGGGCTGCTGCCGTCTTCGTCGACTCCCGTTCTTTTTCATCGGTGTAGGGACCGCGAATGACGGTTCCTTTGATCGGTTGGGAGTTCTTCAGCATGTTGTAGATCGGGCAGATCGATTCAACGGCTTTTTGAAGCTCTTCAATCGTCTCTTTGGTTTCAGGAGAACCGATTCGGACTGCGTAGCGAAGATCCTTGTAGGTGGGAGGATGGTCGGTATTGCCCAGGCGAGTGGTGAGGGTTCCTTCCACGTCCAGTTCCAGCGTGTCCAGTGCAATCTGTTTTCGGGAGGCTTCGATTTCATAGATGTGGGTCAGACAGGTGATCATCGTTCCCAGGATGTGTTCTTCCGGAACGGGTCCGAGGTTATTCCCGGCCAGATAGCGAGGATAGTCGTGAATGACCTGGAAGTTTCTGTTATCGGTGCGAATGTGCCGGATACCGGTGCCTCCCTCGACCTTGATATGGGCTCTCAATGGAGGACGGCCATCATGGCGTTGACGGGGCGTACTGCGTCCTTCCGGCGGAACCGCTCCTTGAGTGGCGGCATGCTTGTCTTCCAGAAACTCCCGTAATCCGGCGAGAGTTTTTTGCTCTCGTTGGGCGGGAGTCTGAGTGTAGAACAGTTCTCCGTGACTGATCTCCTGTGACCGACTCACCAGATTCAGCACGGGGGAGACCCGTTCCACCGTTTGCCGCAGTTCTTCCAGTTCTTCATCAGAGGCAGATGAAACGAGAAACGCCGTGTACTCCAGGTTCTGGGGATAGACCACCCGTGCTCCGGTACTCTGGGACTGAGCCGCACCGGGACGACTGGTGAAAATTACTTCCAGTTCGTCGATGGGAATCCCCTTGATGGCGGACTGAGTCAGAAAATCCCCAGCCACGGCGCTTCCCAAGGCCCCGACGACACTGGGCCAGGAACCGGCTCCCAGTTCGAACTCGGCGGTTCTTCGATCGCCATCGCTGAGAATCTGGAAGTTACGGATGCGCAGACGTCGGACACCGGTTCGACTCTCAGCCGTGACAGTCGCCGACAGTTTAAGCGGTTGTTCCAGTTCAGGATTTCCCTTCAACTTCAAAAGAGCGGACTGGAAGCGAGTTTGAAAATCTCTCAGGGAATTCCCCTCTGTGAACGCTCCTGGGGACTGTGCCCAATCCTGTGAAGTATGCGTCGCCTGGGCCATCAACGGCTGGGAGGCCAGAGCCAGCAACCCCAGTGCGGCCAGATGACTGATGAGAGTTCGTCGAATGTTCATATTCATTCTGGATTTCTTCGGGTTGCGACGATGTGTGACCGTCGGCGGACGATTTTCAATATCGGATTTCAATTGCGGGACAGTCCGCCCCGGCGGATCGGGATCGACGAAACGGCGGGGGGTTGCTTCACGTTTCCCGATCCGCAGGGCGCACAGTTACGGCGTCTGTTCTCTATCGCTCTCATGAACTCGGTCCATGCGGGATGAATGCGCTCGAAATGGTTCATGTCACTTCCTCCGGAGAAATTGAAACACCATCCTAACGACAATCTGGGCTGGCTCATCTTCACGAATCGCCGACTGAGTCCGTCAGTCTTCAGAACTCTTTGCCCATGACTTCCCGCTTTGTCGTCAGGTACGTCGACTCCAACTCGCCGATCCGGCGCAGGCCCGCTTCCTTGTCGTTGTCCGCCTGAATCTTCAGATTCGCTGCGAGGGCAACCGTTTCCAGCCAATATTTCAGGCGTTCCAGCTTGACGACCTGGAGTTCCTGTTGTTCGCTCTGAGCCGACAGGGCTTTAATCTCCTCGGATTCTTTCTTCAGTTCCGCATAGCGTTCATGCTGGAGAATCGTGTCCCGCACGGCATCCCCCTCTTCGGTCAGAATGCGGGCTATTCCGGGATGCCAGGGACTGGAAATCTCCGGCCAATGTTTTTTCACGGCATTGCTGATGTCCCGTTTGATATTGGTGACCGTCTGGCGATGTTTCCGCAATTCTCCTTCGATCTTCTGCTTCTCGGCCCGCTTCGCCTTGATGGCGTCATCGACCTCGTTCGCCCGATCACTTCCCGTCAGTTCGAACCGCTGGCTGAGTCCTTCAATGACCGCCCGCTCACTCGGATTCGCATTGCTAAGGAGTTCTGAAATCGGAGAACTTGTCGTCAGCAGACCTTCTTTCCCCCGTGTGGTCGAGACCTGACGCAGATAGATGTCGGTCGTTCGCACTGGAATGTCGATGGTGTCTGCCGTCAGTGCGGTGTAGGCATGTGCTTCGAGGAAGGATGTCTGACCATCCTGATCATAATCAGGGGGCGTTAATGTCTCCCCGGTCCGGGACTCTCCGCACAGTGCTTCGAAGAAGTAGGACGAATACTCGCGGTATTCCGCCTCATTCACTTTGGGAGTGCAACCGGCAGCTACCCGATCCGGAACGGTCGAGAAGAATCCGGCTCGAGGATGATCGGCCAATCCGTTTGCGGGATTGCCCCCCTTGAAGACGAAGTTCCCGAAGCCACCGCTATAGCATTGCACCATCACGGCAATGACCGGGACATCGGTGGGGAGCTTGTCCAGCTTCTCCGTCCACTCGGTCACCGAAAGGTCGGTGCGATTCCACAGATGCAGAATATTATTGGCAAAGGCTTCCCGACGTGGACCGCGTCCCCCCGGTCTACGCCGGGAGGGACGTTCCCCTTCATTGTCATTCAGTGAACGCTCTTCTTCGGCAGGAGCACTCTCTGCGGGCGCGCTTTCAGTGGACTGGCGGTCTTCCCCTTCGGTGCGGATCGGGGTTGGTTCCGGCCCTTCAGATCGGGAACGGTCTTGATCAGTCTCACGCGGCTCGCGTTCTTCTGTCTGCAAATCTTCCCGATTGGAATCACGACCTTCACCCGAAATACCTTCACCGCCACCGCCGCGTCGACCCCGGAACTGTCCTTCTTGTTCTCCCGGTCCCGCTGATCCCCGGGCACGACCTCCATGACCGGTGAAGTAGACGATCAACCGGTCCCCATTGACCAGTTGGGCACTGTATTGCTTGAGGGTCTCTTCAATGGTCGCGGGTTCCGCCGTTCCGTCCACAATCGGGAGCAAGCTGGATCGATAATCGAACTTGACCCCAGTAGACGGACCAACGATGTCCGCCAGCAGGCTCTGCAAGTCTTCCGGATCACGTTCTCCTTCGTATTGCAGATCCCGCTGTGGATCTCCCCCGTCTGAAAACAGGATCTTCTGTTGAACTCCTTTCAATTGCAGACGTGACAATACCCGTTGCAGATAACGGACGTTGTTCTCCAAAGACAACTGATTACTGCCAGCATGAGGACCACCCCCGATCGTTAAAAGGTGATCGTTTGCTTGAACCTGACCGGTCAAACCCAGGAGCAAACAGGAGAGCAGACACACGGACACACGACGTCGACACATAAATCAACCTGCTGTTTAAAGTTGAAAGGCTGGCGGTGAGAAGGGATTCGAGATCATTCTCAGAGACACCTGAATATAACGGCGCAAGCGATATTCAGGTGTCTTGAGAATTGACGAATTTATGACCGCGACGCCGTTTTGTTCTCGGCACTCCAGCGCCCAAGCAGCTTACGGAAGTACTCCACTCCTGCTTGATCCGGAAGTTTCGAGTCAATCTGCTTGTCCAGATCGGCAGCCTGTTGGGCCAGTTCCTTCGCTTCAGCAGTCCGTCCTTCCCTGGCAAAAGCAAAGGCGGCTTCCAGCAGGTAGACACCTTGTCCCACTGTCGAAGTCGATTTTCCAGCCAGATATCGGAGAGCGTCTCCTTGTGATCCTTTGGCAATCCCCAGTGTTTCCTGGAGCGACTCTTGTGTAGCCTGTTCCGTGTCTGTCGCCTCGTCGGTCAGATTCAGTGCGGCAATCGCCTGCTCAACGAGATCGAACCGGTCGGCGGCCCGAAAGCTGACAGCAGCCAGCGCGGCTCTTTCCTTTTGGGATTGACGCCGCTCTCCCCGTTGTCCGGCGCCACTCCAGGCCAGGAGCGAACGCCCCCGCAACTCGTGATCCCGGCCCGTCGATTGGGTCGCGAAATCAATCGAGGCAAATACGGGCTGATTCTGCAAAGACTGCTCTGATGTGGATTGAGGTTGCGCAGGTCCGCCCAATCTGATCAGTCTGGCAGTCCTTCCGGATCCTTCAGCCCTGACCTGATCCTGAGCTTCCTCCAGATTTGTTGTTTGCCAGTATTTCAGAGACTCGGTGTACTGACCGGCTTGAGTCAGCTGACGGGCGATTAGAGAATTTGTGAAGGACTGGCGGGCCTCTTCGGATGGAAACTTCCTGTTTGCCAAGGACGCGACGACCAACTCAATTCCTTCATCGAACCTGCCCAGGTTCAAGAGCAACTGCTGCTGAAGCGAAACCAGAGATTCCCGGTTGCGGCCCTGCGTTGCAGACAGGAGTTCTTCGACGTTTCCTAACGCCTTCTCGTATTCCTGATGTTCCTGAAGAGTTTGAGCTTTGCTGATCAGAAAGAAGTGAATCTGTTCAGGGTGCCCCTGCGCTTCTTCGATCGAGGCGTCCAGGAACGCGAAAACGTCATCCAGGGATGCTCCAGCCCCCTTCTTTTCTTGAAGAGTTGCGATGTTCTTCGAAAAACGCCTTCCACGTTCCTGGTGGGCGATCGATTCCTGAACTCGATCCCGTGCTTTCGACCATTTTGCATGCAGCTCGGGGTGTTCCGCGCTGCTGGCTGCGATCAGTCGTTCGAGATGCGGCGTCCAGCCGGATGGGATCAGTTCTTCCGGCACAATGGAGAGCACCTGATCGAGCGTGCCCGCGCTGGTGACGGCCGACACGAAGCCTCCTTGTGTCGCCTGCCGATATTGCGCGGCGCGTTCCAGCGAACGGTCCAGCCGGTTATAAAATGTCTCGCTGCCTCCGAAACCGACGATCTTGCCATAAGGCAGGATCTCGGCATCAGCAAAGTAAATCGACGGATATCCACTGTTGTTCAACTGGCCGCTGAGTTTTCGATTCTGTTCAACCTGTTCCTGCGGAAGTTCCGTCCCGTTCGGAAAATCCAACTCCAGCAGAACATACTTGTCATTGATCCGTTCGGCGAACTCCCGGGTGTCCAGTATCTGTTTTTTCAATTGCCTGCACGGGGCACACCAGTCCGAACCGGTGAAGAGCAACAACAGGTCTTTTTTCTGTGCGCGGGCTGCCTCCTGGGCTTTCTCCAGATTCGTGAACCAGTTCAGGGATACTCGGTCGGCAGTATCCACTGGGGCGGTTTTCGGGGAGTGGCCTGCATTGCTCAACTCCGTCGCGATTGTCGATTGGATCGCGGCCTCTTTCTCTTTCTCGGAAGGATAGTCCCATTCCGCCAGAGTCTCTCTGATCAGGGCTACTCCTTCGTCAATCCGTCCCAGTCGCAGAAGCGCCTGCCATCGCAGGGAACTGACGGTGGACCGGTCCTCGGCATTGACCCAGGAAGAAGAGAGGATCTTGTCGACCACCTCCAAAGATTTCTCATCATCTTTCTGCTCACGAAGATACCGTGCCTTGGTCGTCAGATAATACCGCTGCAAAGCCGGGCTGTCCGGCGATTCCGCAAGACCGGCGTCCAGAAACTCCAGAATTTCCGACGCAGCGGCCCTGTCACGTCGTTTCTGTTGATAACCCCGTGCGGCAACCGTGACCAGTTCCTGATCGGCGATCGCCTGCCGCGTTGCCGCCAATGTACGTGACCATTTCTCTTTGAGTTCCGGGTTCTTGGTGTCGCTGGACTCGATCAGGCGGTTGACATGCGGGAGCCAGCCATAACGCAACTGACCCTCCGGCACTGCGGAGAGAACCCGGTCCAGAACCTCCGGCTGGGTGATCTCGGACACAACCACTCCGCCTCTTGCTTCACGGATTTTCCCAGCCTGCGTGAAGGCTTTCTTGAGGTTGCTCCAGAACGGAATCGGATCGTTGAAGCCGACAATTCTGCCGTACGGCAGAATTTCGGTATCGACTGTGACGATCGTGGGAAAACCGCGAATTTCCTGAGCATCCTTGAGCTTTGCGTTCTGTTCCTTCAGTGCCTCGGAAAATTTCTCCTGATTACGAGGGAAATCCAACAGGACGGGGACGTACTTGTCGGAAATCCACTCCGCGAAGTCAGGCGTGTTCAACACCGCTTTCTCAAGCTTGATACAGAATCCGCACCAGTCCGACCCGGTGAAGAACAGGAGAAGATCCTTGTTCTCGGCCCGGGCAATTTTGCGGGCTTCTTCCAGATCGGTGATCCAGTTGAAATGCGCCTGCGCGTGATTCTCCACAGTGTCGGCGGCAGGACGTTCAGAAGAATTCTCTCCGGGCTGACGGAGCGGCGTCGGGATGAGTTGCAAGGCGGGACGTTCAAAAGAGTCCTCTCCGGAACCGCCCGGCTCGCCCGCCTTGTTCGATGCATCCTGGTTCAATACATCTTTGTTCGGTGCATCGGCGAAACAAAGCCCCGCCGAAAAAATCAGGACGGCCCCCCACGCCAGAGACAACATGGCCTCTCGCTGGAAAAAAGGAACCTGATCTCCAAAGGCATTCCGCCTCATGGAATTGGATTGCTGAGAGTTGCAAAACATCTTTTCGAACCTCCTCGTTCGTACCATTTTTAGAGCCGCGAACAAAATCTCTCAAACGATGAAAATTCCCTTTCCGCGAGCGGATCGGGGCCAGTTTTGTCGGGGCTTCTTCGTTCACATCTTTCACGTGTTTCGGACAACGGAATCGGGCCGACTGCTATTTGCTGACCAGAGGGAAGTCTGCGCTGCGGGTTCCCCGATTGGAAACCTCGAACGTCAACGTGCCCTCCTCGGAGTAGCGTTTGGGGACACGACTGATCTTTCTCATCTTCTGATTGGGATCAGGATTCTCATCCTCATCGACGACCAACACGGCGTGGGTATCCACCTTGGCCCCCTTCCGGCCAGAAGGGGTCTTCAGAGTGAAACGCCCCTCGCTATCGGTTTTCCCCGCGGATAACTCGCCAGTAATCGCGCTCTTTCCATCCCCCTTTGGAACGAAAATGACAGTGACTTCCGGTAAGGGATTTCCATCCAGGGTGACAGTGCCGGACACCCGGGCGTAATCGAAAAGCTGCTGCTCGCCGCAGCCGGACAAGCTGATCGACCCCAGGCATAACAACAAAGTCAGCACACATTCGAAACGGATCATCGATCTCATTGACGTACCTCTCCTTCCGCGATGAAGTGCCTCTGCTTTACCACTCTCCCACGATCTGCCCGTCGTCGATCCGGGACAGATAGGACAGGGTCTGCCAGTGAATGTTCTGATTAATGAATCGGACCGAACCATCTGCCAGGGCGGCGTTCACTCCACCCGTGTGCAGGCTGTTGGCGGCACGATTTCCCCCTGTGCCGATCGCGTTAATCCCCACCGTGGTCACCAGGGACTGACTTCCCGGGAGTTGGGCAAAATTATGGCCATATGACCCGGCGGCCGAACCACCGGAGGTTCCCCACACGAACTTGGGCGTGCCGATCCAGAGCGCCCCGCCCTTCGCTTCCACGGTCTCCGTGGCCGGGGAGACGCCAGGACCAGTGGTTGCCCGCTCCACGAAATAGAGCGTATTCGACGTGCCATCGGTCACGTCGCGAAACCGTACGTTGCTGAACAACCCCGAGATCCCTCCCCCGGGATTCGTACCGGCGGGAAGAATCGGCGCAAACCCGCCGCCACCAATCGCCGGAGGCGAGGGGAGCGTTAATCTGTGGAACCGGATGATGTTCTCCACAATGGCGACACCGTGGCTCGCCACGTAATTCGACTTGGCCAGACGCTGGTCGTTCGTGGCATCGCTGTGCCCGGCGAGTTGCTGATCACTATAGTAAGGGTTCAAAGCCGGACCGGGATCCGAAGGACAGACATAGACCGACAAAGGAGCCCGGCCTTGCGATGCCGTCCACGGCTCGGAGAAGTTGAATGTGTTATACAGGGCTGTCTGCTCAACATAAGGGAGCAAAAGCGCCCCCCAGCCCCAGGCATTCCAGGAACCGGGAACCGAGGTCGCCGTGGCACTGAGTAAAGAGACTGTCGTCGGGAACTGCGGCTGTAAAAGCCCCGGTGGAAAACGGCCATGGGTCTCGTGGTAGTTATGAACCGCCAGCCCCAATTGCTTGAGATTGTTCTTACATTGCGCCCGCCGCGCCGCCTCCCGTGCCTGCTGAACCGCAGGCAACAGCAACGCGACCAGAACCGCGATGATGGCGATCACCACCAGCAGCTCGATGAGAGTAAAACCGCGATGTGCGCGCCAACCGGAAAGTCGGGCAGCGGGGGAATCGCCGATCGCCAATTCAGGTGAACCAAGGGAAAGGGGTAATGTGTTGCCGTGCATGGCAGCTCCTTGCAATCTTGCTGTTTCCAGGGACGAGAGAAATTCACGAACGAGAGATGCAGGGGGATCTTCCCCGGAACCCTGGAATCCTCATTCACATGTGGATCAAAAATCACAACTGACTCCGTCAAAACGGATTCGTGGATTCAACACTGACAGGCGACTCTTGACTGCCGCCATTAAATCAACTACCATTTAAGTCGTGATTATTAATTGACAGTCCTATTTTGCCACTAAGAGAAGGGAATTCAAAGATGGATCCACCAAGTTCCAGGACATTTTCTGGAACAGGCTTATTTCAGGACAGCAGATTTGCAGAATGGAGTTTTCAGGCGTGCCTGATGGACTTTTTCAACTGTTTGTTAAAGCTGTTGAATCATTTCAGGCAAACGAGTTTGCTAAATCGGTCGATGAGCTTTTCCGGCCAGCGGTTGATCAGCACCGCATGTCCGCATCGGTGACTTGTCAACGCGATGTTTTGAAGCGGGCTTGACGTGGAATCTTGTCAAACAGAAAGAGAAGACTCTTGACGGGCATCGATAATTCGAAGGATGAGGGCAAATCCAAAGTCAGTATGCTTGTCTAATGGTGTTGCTATGAACAGGTCGTTGATCCAGTCCAGAGTTCCGTCTCCTGGTCCAACTTATGATGATGTCTTTCGAAGTCCCCAGGGCGCTCCCAACGTCGAAGGCACGGAGATCCGCCGGAAAAACCGTCGATCACTGCAACTGGGACGCGTCTCCCTTTCGCAGGCGTTCCCCGGACCGCCGATGCCGTTTTATTACGTCTCTATGTGCCTGAACAATCTTCCGGGACGGTATCTGGACGTTGATTACGGTGGAGGGTGGTTTCGTCGCTATTACAACCGAGGATCGTTGACGGTTGTTCCCCCTTATGCGACCTGTCGCTTTCGGGGAAACTGCACCGGCCCGTTTCAACTTCAATTCCTGGCATTTTCGGAAGCGGAAATTCAGGAGATTACCGGGAATGCAGGGAAGGTCCTGAGTCACCCTCCTGTCCGTTCCCTGAATGATCCATTCCTGACGTCATTGATGCTGCAACTCTGGCCCCATTCGGATGAGCAGTCTTTGGGCGAGGAGATCATGCTGGAAGGAGCATTTATTTCCTTTGTCGGTCGTCTGCTGGTGCTGGAGAATTCCGGTCGGCGCTTGAACTCAGTCAACGAACGTCATGGAAACATTATCATTGCCAAAGCTCTGGACTACATTGAGGGAAATCTCTCGACAAAAATCTCTTTGTCGGAGATCGCGGCCGAGACCCATGTCAGTCGTTCCCATCTGGTCAAGGTTTTCAAACGAGTCACGGGAAGGACTGTTTACGACCATCTCCTGGAACTGCGTATTCGCCGTGCCAAAGAATTAATGACCCAGTTCGGAAAGAGCATGACTCTGGCGGAGATTGCTGCACAATGCGGCTTCGCCAATCATTCGCACCTGACTCGAGTTTTTACCCATGAGGTCGGCACCACTCCCCAGGCGTTTCGTGAGCAGGTTTGAGGACTGCGAAAGTTGCATGCCGCCCGATGGAACTGCAGGACACTGTCATGTGGATTTCACGCGGATGTACTTTTATCAACCCACGTGCCGGCAAACTCCGGGCAGCCGATGCCGTCAGCGACCGACCTCATTCAAACAGTTCTCGGTGATGGAAGCATCTATAAAATGCTGTCTGCGGTGTCCCATGGACATCATTGGGGGACTTCTCAACTCTTATTCGAACAGCATTCTGATTGGAATGAAAACGGTGTCAAAGGGAAATGGTTGTTGAAAACGGTGAAGTCTGAATTATTTGCGATGCTCGGATTTCCCCAACAAGCCGTGCGTGACACCAAATCGACCGTCAACTGGCGCGCGGGCGAACGGGCTTCGCCAGATAGTCGTCTGCACCGACTTCCAACCCCACGATTTCATCGACCTCGTCGCCGCGAGTCGTCAGTATCAGTATTGGGCCCGTGAAATCGGCTCGCACCGTCCGGCATACCGAGAATCCGTCCGAACCTGGCAGATTGAGATCGAGAATGATCACGTCGTGCAATTCCGCACGGATTCGCTCAATGGCCCGGTCGCTACGCCCTTCGATTGCCACGACAAAACCATGAGGGGGCTGGAGAGGCCACGGCGTCACTCAATCCGAACACGATTCAAAGACGGACTCCCGCGTCCGCCTCGACGTTGCCAACACGGCGCGAGCCACCGATTCGCCAGGCATCCTACGAGAAATGGGGCTCTGCCGATACACATCGACAGGGCAATCTATTCGTGGATAGCTACTTCTTATTCCACTGTAACACCTGATGATTCTGTGTCAGTGTTGTGGCCAGTTCCGCATAGGGAATCTGCTGAACGGGAACATTCAGGTCGATGGCCATGGCTGCCGCAGTTGCAGCGGATTCCCCCAGCACCATAAAGACTGGTTCCATACGAATCGATCCGAACGCCATGTGCGAACTGCTTAAACAGACGGGAACCAGCAGGTTTTCACATTCCTTCTGCTTCGGAACAATCGCTCCGTAATCAATCGGATAAGGGGAAAAGCCACCAACCTGAACGTCACCTTCATTCTGGACATAGCCATCAGCGGTAACATAGCGCTGAACATGATGGGAGTCCATAGTATAAGCTCCTAATCCGACTGGACGTTCCGCGACGACTTTTCCCTGGCAGTTGTGTTGCGTCATGACGTAATCACTGACCATCCGTCTGGCTTCGCGGATATAGAGTTGTGCCTGCCAGCCGTCTCCTTCCTGGAATTCGTCACGGGACATTCCCCAGCGGGACACTTCTTTACGAATATGTTCGGCCATTCTCGGGTGATATGCGAGTGTCCACATGAGCCCTTTCTGATAATCCAGATGTCGCTGAATAATTTTTTCCCGCTCAGCATAACTTGCCTCGGGATAATCATAATTCTGACCAATGAAATCGGTGGAGAAGCCAAGTCGGTTATTCGTATCCGTTTTACGATTGGGCATTCGGGAATTGATCCACGGAAAGCCTTTTTCTCCCGCCTCGTAGTTTCTCAAGAGCAGTTCGTAATTGGCTTCGTTGTAATCGTCCGGTTTAGCAAACGGAATCCGGTTCTCAGGATGATCCGTCAGGCACATTCGGAAGCAATACGCTTGTAGACGATGATCGCCGGCCCCTTCTTCTCCTGGTCCATTTGGATCAATCCCTGGAAGGAGCCCGCTTTCCGGTTTTCCCGGTGAGACATAAGGATCCACTTTGGGGACGAATATATGATACTTCGCGTTTTTCGTCTGGACGCCACTTAATGTTTCGTTATATGTTGCATTCGCTTCCCGTCCATAGGTGTAAGAAACCCCAGCTCCTGCCAGCAGGTCTCCTTCATAAGTGGCATCGATGAAGACTTTGCCTCGATAGGTTTCCCCATTTTCAAGACGAACGGCGGTGATCTTCGCTCCGTCTTTCAATACCCCTCGAACCTCGGGGCGTCCGGGAGAAACTGGAGTACGATCAAGCCGGGCCTGATAAACCACTGGAAACGGATGCTTTTTCACGAAGGACTGCAACACCGTTAATGCGACAGAGGGCTCAAAGGTCCACATGGCGTCCTCAGTCTTTTCTGGAGAGTTCCCTTGGCTTTTCAGCCGGTCGGGCTGTTGTTGCCATTTCCAGTTGTCGGGATTGGAATAATAAGTGGCAATCTCCCGATAGAACTCACGGGCCAGCCCCCCGATAGCCGCTTTATTCCCGATGTCGGTCGCGCCCAGTCCTCCGGTCGTCAACCCGCCAATCCTGTCTCCCGGTTCCAGTACAATGACCGTTTTTCCCATCCGCTGGGCCTGTACTGCGGCCATAATCCCAGCGGACGTTCCCCCATAAACAACAACGTCATAGACTTTTTCTTGTGAAGAAGGAGACGACTCTGCCATGCTGTCCTGGCAACAACTGGCAAACAGGAGCCAAGCGAGAGAAAAGCACAAAAATTTCTGGTAGGGCATTTCGTAACACTTTCTGCGATCACGGGGGGAGGGAAGATTTATGGTCGCCGTTAATTCGGCAACTTGGTGGCTTTTGTGACATCAAGAGTGATCTGGTTCATTCCCTTCTGAATCGAAACTGGTTCCGGGAATAAATATTTAAAAGAGGGCTGGGGTGACGGACGGAGAGAAACCTCGCTTTGGCCGTCGGCAGGCTGTACCAGTTCTGATATTCCAGTAATAAGACTGACATCGTTCTCTCCGATCATGGCCCCCTTCTGCCCGCTGGGAAGGAGTAACTCGAACGTACCGTCGCTTGCTGTTGTCCCGGTTGCTTTGGGTCCTGATTTTGAGATAAAGCTCACTTCTGCCTTCGCGATGGGACGATCACCATCAAGCACGACTCCTTTCACACTGGCTGCATCCAGTGGTGGAGTTCCGCCACAACCTGACAACGTCAGAAAGCAACAGATCCCTAGACATTTAATTAAAGCAAGTCTTAGCATTCAGTGAAGTCCTTGTTACATGAATCTGTCACGCATCTTCCGGAGATGGTCCGTGAGATGCTTGGTGAAATTCGTGCAGTTAGATAAACTCATGGAAACTGATTTAAAATTCACCCAGAACGTAACCATCATTGCGTGCTAATAGCGCCATCCAGGTGTTGTAATTCATGTTTTCCGACAGGAATCGAACACTGCCGTCGGACAGGCATCCATGAGCCCCTCCAACATGGGCGGACATGACTTTGGTGCTCCGGAAATAAGGCTGAGACCCGGCGTTATATGTTGTTTGCTGATTAATCGACGCACCGGGAGATGTTACACACAACCACGTATCCGCCCTGCCGTTACCACCGGACCACATTCCGCCATTGTAAGCAGAAGACCGGCAATCTCCTGATACGGTTCCCGTATGTGAGCAGGTGGGATCAAATCGGCTTTGCTCGGCGACAATCAGAGTGTTGGATGTTCCATCAGTGACATGGCTGATCTTAATTCCAGAAACCGGTATTCCCGGGTCGGAACCAATGACGCCTCCAGTCAGGTTCCAACCGACGCTGCCAACAATCATGCCGTTATGAGTACTCAATCCGTAACTGTTAGTCCGGCCTGATTCCACAGGAGATGTGTCTGTCGAAGGATCGATAAATGATCCAGAGATTCCAGCATAGTCGGAAATCTGAACGGAAATGGAAGTGGGGCCACCTGCAGGAGCCGAACCCGTTGCCAACGTGTCGGTGCGAACTTTGGGAAGCGGGCTGGAGGGACAGTTCAGAGAGCTCACCCGCAAACTTCCTCGAATACTCCAGTTTCGATCGATCGAATTCTGAGAGGAAAAATCGGACGTAAAGTTAAGCTGGTTATAGGCAGCCGCCTGATCCAGCATTGGCAGGATCCGGACCATCCATGAACACGATCGGATGACATTCGGGGACGAGTTTCCATAGGGAACCGTCGCCAATGGAAAAACTCCAACAGTATCATGATAATTATGCAGAGCCAGGCCAATCTGTTTAAGATTATTCTTACATTGCGAACGCCGCGCTGCTTCTCGGGCCTGCTGAACAGCGGGAAGGAGCAGAGCCACCAGAATTGCAATAATGGCAATGACCACCAGCAACTCAATTAAGGTGAATGCCGCCCGTGCTGACTGCTTTCTCAACATAACTTTCTCCGATCAAAGCGAATTAAAGAGAAGGCAAAATATCGAACGTGAATCGCCGTTTATCATTCTAAGGAAACTATTTTTTATGGATTAAGAATGGGAAGCCCGACAATCATGACGGGATCAATCCGATGAAAGTCGTCGGATGTGTCCTGAAGAAAGACCGCGGAAATGGATTCCCCTTCTGGAACCCCCATGTCGGAGAGATCGATACCGGTGGCAATGACCCGATAATTCAACGCACTTTCACTGACATGCATCTTTACGTTCAACAGGTCGTCCAGACATCCTGGAGCCGTTCTTGCGCTCAACAGTTCGAACGAATTCAAGGGCAGAATTTCTGGAGAAAGCATTCCCAGATCGTATTTCGTCACCGTGACCGGTCGGTATCCTGGCTTAAGTTCCAATGGCCGGATATGGAAGTCGTCTCCCTGAAGCGGTTGAATCACGGAATGAGCTTCAAAAAAGAGAATATCAGGGCCAGGAGAATTGGTCACCGGCTCACGAAATGTCACGGTCATGCCGGGAGTCCATTGAGAACGGTCGTCCGTTTCCGCAGGTGTCAGCACTCGACCACGAAACGGATTGCTCGAACCGCCGGGATTCACAACGCCTGTCCGGAAGCTGTCGTCGTGTTGGAAGAGTTCTTCACGATTCCCGGAATTCCCTTCCGGAAGCATGAAATACACGGTTGGAATTCGTCCCTGGGCACAGAATGAGGTCACATCTCCGCCGATGAGATCAGAAAATGAATACTGATAAAGTTGTCCACCGCGCATCACCGTTACTGACTCCAGACGCTCGATTCCCCCCTGGTCATTTTCGGGGCCGTGGTAACGTACGAGGCGGTCCGGCAAGTTGTCTCGATATGAGGAGAGCGAAGAATCCGTCGCCAGCAACGGTTCTGAACCGGAACGCAAATAGCGCCGTTTTTCTCCCTGCAGGAGACGCTTCAGCCCCGGATCCTGGGAGGTTACGGCATCGACAATCCCTTCGACGACATGAACTTCGCTCTCCCCATGCTCGTCGACATTCACCACAAACCGGGTTCCCCGATCGATAAATTGCGTATAGGGAGTCAAAACCTCGAACCCTTCGCTCCCTTCAGGGGCATGGACCGAGCAGTTTCCATATGACACAAAAACCTGCTCTTCCGACCTGAGTCGAAAAACTGCCGGGGAATCGAAAATGACTCGTGCCCCCCGGGGGGACAGAATTTCAATTTGCCCTTGCAACAGCGAATATTCATGGTGAAATTTCAACGGGGAACCGATTTGCGGCGTCGCGTCATGATAAAAGACCGCTCCGGCATTCTGGGTCAAAACGATCTGGGAAAATTCCTCTGGTGTCGGCATTTCGGAAGGAACCGATCCCTTCAGATCGCGGGAGCTTTCCTCTTTGGTCTCTTTCTCTTCCGTTCCGATCAAGGCCGGTGAAGAAGGGGTTTCGATCTTCTCCGATTTCGGGATCTCTGGAACATCGGCGAGAAACAGGCCACGATCTGAAAAAGACCAAATGAGAACCGACAACATCACGATGCAGAGGAAAGCAATCGCGCCGGAAGAAGCCTTGCTGCGGCGAAGAAGTGACCACCAGGAAATTGGCTGGGGGAGGGAATTGGGGACAGGTTGACCTGTACTCCAATGGCGACGATGCAGTTCGGAGTGCAGCAGCAACCGCCGGGCGAATTGCCGGGCATGGTCGGGATCGGCGGCAAGCCAGCGATCCAGTTCTTCACGGATTTCCGGGGAATCCGTGCCGTCCATCCAGTCATTGAGGAGTTCTTCCCACCGGTTCATGGCGTCCCCTCGCGCTGAAGCCGCTGTTCGATACAAATTCGCAATTGTTCCCGGAGTCGGTGAAGCCCCTTTTTGACCGCTACGATGGACATTCCCTGTTGTCGAGCAATCTCTTCCCGTCCCAGGTTCTGCTCGTATCGTAACTGACAAAGCTGCCGGGATTTGGACGAAAGCCGGGCGAAACAGTCTCCGAGAAATCGACGCAGCGCCTCTTGAGTGTCCGAGACTTCTTCAAATGCCTGAGTCAGATTCTCGACTGTTTCCTGACTGAAAACGTGACGGTCGCGGGCAAAATCGCGCCGGTGCCGCAAAAGAACATTTCTGGCGACACCCAAAGCCCAGGGAAGAAAGGGGCGTTCAAAATCGAATTTGTCGACCTGCTGAAAGATCTGGGTGATGGTCTCCTGCAACAACTCTTCAACATCTTCCGGCCTGGCCCACAGAGAGATGAGGTATGTCTCAACGACCGGCAAATGCCGTGTCCAAAGTCGGGCAAGTTCTTGATGCCGATCCACGAACAGAACCTCCTGAAAGCACGCCTCTTCGCGAGTTCTTAACAGCCAATTCCATTAAATGGATCTTCCGCTCAACTTGAAAAGGTGACATCGAAATCACATGAAATTCCAAAAAAACGGAAATTCGCAGAAAATAATGGCGCAAACTACTCAGAAATCAGGTTTCAGCCACCAATAAATAGAGCTTCGAATTAATGGCTGTCCCCGACGAGAGCAACTGATACCGGTCAGAGGAACGACCGGATCAGTCGGGTGAAGAAACAGGTGAAACTGTCAGGTTCGGTTTATTGAGTGGCCAGATCATTCTCATAAATTGGTGCTCAGTTCCGGAGTAACCTGGCGTTCGAAGTTTTGATTTAATGTCGTGTCAGGTTCCCGCTGGCATTTTTCTGAAAAAATTCTGCCGGTCTGCGAATTTTGCGTAAAAAACGCTGGATTGCGCGCCTTATTGTGCGAGGGAAATGCGAACAATGGATGAAAGCCACTCATGTCCGTCGAGATGCACATGCAATCGGCTGCTGTTCGGTTGCTAATGAATTATCGAGGAGCTTTGTACTCCTATATTTATGCATGCGTATGCAATCATGCGGACGCTGAGGATCTCCTTCAGGATGTCTCGGTCGCGGTCGTTGAATCATTCTCTCAATTGACGTCGGAGGAAGGATTCCTCCCTTGGGCTCGTGAAATTGCCCGTCGTCGAATCCTGGCCCATGCGAGAAAAATGAAAAAAGAAAGATCGATGGATCCGCAGGTGATTTCTGCCTTGGCGGAGGCGTCCGAACGGGTCACGCGGAGGCATCCCGTGTCCCGTCGGCGCGATGCACTGCTGGAATGCCTGGGAAAACTCCCGGCCTCAAGTTGTGATCTGCTCCTGCGCTATTATGGCAGTTCCGTCGCACGAGTTGAGGAAATTGAAGCCAGGTTCGGAAAGAGAATGTCCGCGATTTACGCGGAAGTGCATCGAATGCGTTCCCTTCTCCGCGATTGCGTTTCGAGACGGATTCAGGAGGATTTGCTGGAATGAATCCTCAGGAAGATCACCGGAAACTGCTGAATTATCTCGCTGGAACACTCCAACCGGAGGAAGTCCGCGAATTGGAACGACAAATTTGCGAGTTGCCAGAGGTCGCCGACTGTCTGATTGAGCTGGCCTATGATGAGTATTTCCTTGTTGAATGGGGAGGCTCGACGGGCTACGGTGGTAACTCGCCGGCGCTCAGTGTGCAACAGCAGCCATCCCGCACAGCGCTTCGGAAAATTCGCCGCTGGCTCCTGTTACCGGTTCTGAGCATGGCAATCACTCTCCTGTTGATACTTCAGGCAGACCACAAGCTGGACAACGTGCCGGAACTCCCCCTGCATGTGGACACCCCACAGGTGAATCATGCTCCCCATTCCGCACCCGTGACACTCAGTACCGGGGAAGTGGTTTCGCCAAATATCGAACAAACTCTCCCACACGGGTTTGTGGAATTATTATTTCCGACCGGGGCAAAGGTTTTTATTACTGCTCCCGCCGTCTATGAAGTGACGGGCGAAAACTCGATCCGGCTGCAGAAGGGAAATTTCGTCGCCAACGTCCCGGAATCCGGATATGGCTTTCAGGTTGACACGCCCTCGGGACGGTTAGTGGACCTGGGAACCGTTTTCTCGGTACACGCTTCCGAGAATGAAGAAACTCATCTTCAAGTCATTCGAGGAAAAGTCATTGCCTCGCTGACAAACGATCGGGGAGGCGTCAGGAAAAGTCGTGAGATTCAAGAGAATCAGGCCGTCAAAATTGATAGAGAACAGGATGAGATTTCTGAAACCCCGTACTTTAATGTGATCAGCAGAAAATACGGGATTACTCATCACACCCATACCGTCGCGTTTCAGGAGCAGATGCCGGATGTGCTGGCCACCGGAAAATATCAAGTCTTCGAGCATGACAACCTGGCGTTTGTCTTTCCGGAACGAGCCAATGTGACCTTGCCCGAACATTTGCAGGGTGATCTTGATTCTCCCCGTCCGGAGCAGACCGCGGAAGAGTTGATGTCACGCAGGCGTGACATTCCGGCGGGGACGACAGTCGACTGCTTTCGGGTCTATTACGATCCGGTGAATCGTGACGGAGAAGGGGCCTTCATTCCGGTTCAAGGCGAGATTCATTTTGCACGCCCGATCGTGGGAATTCTGCTTTCGCCTGAATTATTAAAGAAGACCGATCAGCTTTTTCACCCATTATGCGAATACGATCCGAACTGTCAGTTTCTCCACCAAGGGACGGAAATTGACAACACCCAAGTGGATCAAACCGGAAAATATGATGTTGTCTCCATCTCGGAAGACAGAAAAAGACTGACGTTCTTATTGAAATCAGGGACCCGATTTGTTGATGAATTTCGAGTTCTCATCGAATCCGCCGAAAGTCAACCGATTTCTACGAACAGTCCGACACGTCCGTAGCAGCGGCATTTCATCCTTACAACTCAGCAGAGCCAGGCACCAACTTGAATTAGATCTTATTCTCATCCTACTCAAGGGGCATTTTATGAAATCGCGCAGTCTGAAAAAATCGGGATTTACGTTAATTGAGCTGCTCGTCGTTATTGCAATTATCGCGATCCTTGTCGCCTTGCTATTGCCGGCGGTCCAGCAGGCACGCGAGGCCGCCCGTCGAAGTTCCTGCAGGAACAATCTCAAGCAGTTAGGACTGGCGCTTCACAATTATCATGACACGCATGGCGTCTTCCCATTTGCAACGGTTTGTGGCGTCGATACTCCGGCGGCGACGAACCAGAACACGGCTCGTCAAGCCTGGTTTCATATGATTCTGCCCTATGTTGACCAGGCTCCTCTTTACAACCTGCTTGTCGAAGGATTTCAGACGGGAACGGTCAGTGCATTTGGAAGCCATCCGCAGCGTTCGGTGAAGATAGCAATGTTCATGTGTCCCTCAGATCCGAATAGTGGAAAGCTGGAGAGTGCCAGAAATTCATTCTGTATCAATTACCTGCTCTGTTCCGGATCAACGACGCAGGGAGCACAAGGGTCTTTTCCGAAATTGAATGGGATGTTCTTCAATATCTCCAGAGTTCAATTCAAGGACATTACAGATGGAACGTCCAATACAATTGCGGCTGGGGAAATTAATCTGGTTCCTGATGTGGCAAATGGAGGACCAACAGCGGACTGTTCTGCCTTAGGTGATTTCCGGGGCCTGATCTGGGGGTCCAGATATGTCGGCGCCTCGACTTTCACAACGCTCGAGGGCCCCAACTCATCCGTACCGGATACCGTGACCTACGGATATTCTCGCGACTACGCCCCGATCAGAACCACATGTAGTGCGACAGATAATGCCGTTTTTGCGAGAAGTCGCCATGTTGGAGGTGTTCACTTCGTGATGGGAGACGGTGCCGTTCGATTCATCTCCAATAACGTGCACAGGGCAACGTATCAAGGTCTTGGAACCCGAGCGGAAAACGAAGTGATTGGCGACTACTGACATCGATTCTGACAATAAGCGAAAGAAATATTGATACATAAAAAGTGGATTGGTTATTGATGAGAACATTATTATTTCTATTTATCGTGTCTGCATTGATCGGCTGCATGAGGGGAAGTGATTCCCCAGACACTGTCGTCGTTCGTGGAACAGTCTCCATCGATGGACAGCCCATCCCCCTTGGAAACATTGACTTTGAACCCGTCGATGGCTTGGGAAGATCTTGTTCGGGAGTAATCGAAGGTGGAAAGTTCGAATTTCGAAGCCCGATTGGACACAAGAAAGTGATGATTTTCGCGTCGCGAAAATCCGGAAAGAAAGGGGAAGAGTTTGGCAATGATCTCATGGAATCTTACATTCCCGAAAAATACAACACCAACAGTTCATTGACTGCAACCGTCGCTGAACGTGGTGAGAATCGATTCCTTTTTGAACTCCAATCCGCGAACTCAAACTGAATTGATTTCAGACCGCAATCAGTTTTCACTCTCGTGCCGGCTGCATCGGCATGCATGAGGGACGTGCTTCTATTGTTCATCGATGCATGGAAACTGTAAGCCAGGGCGGAAATGACTCATTTCTCTCGATTGCCAAGGAACTGACACGGCTGAAGAACGCGTGATCTTCAGCATGTGTTCTGAGCCGGGCATCGATCAAGCGATTCTATCGGGATCGCACTGCGCAATGAGAACCCCCATTCTGGGTGCTCTCTCCGCGCAGAGCGTCTGAAATGGTGAACTGTTCGTGAACAGCCATTATTTCGTTTTATCATTAGCATAGCAGTATTATTCAGGAGAATTTTAATGATCAATAATAAACTATCGCGCCGAGATCTTCTGAAAAGCACAGCGATCGGCTCAACGGCATGGTGGGTGTCAGGCAGAACTTCGGTTGCGGAAAGCCGGTCCCCGAATGAGAAGCTGAACATCGCGTGCATTGGCCTGGGAAACCAGGGGAGGGCGAACCTGTCTCTCGTCGCCACTCAGAACATTGTCGCACTCTGCGATGTGGATTCCGCGGTCGCGGGGATACAGGCTCCGCGATTTCCCAAGGCCAGAATATTCTCGGACTTTCGTGTGATGCTGGACCAGATGGAACGGGAGATTGACGCGGTAGTGATCACGACACCGAACCATTCTCATGCCACGATTGCCATTAATGCAATGAAACGGGGAAAGCATTGTTACTGTGAAAAGCCGTTAGCACATACGATTTATGAAACCCGGGAAATGAAACGTGTTGCTCACGAAATGGATGTCGTCACCCAGATGGGAACGCAAATTCATGCTGAAGAGAACTACCGACGCACTGTGGAACTGATTCAATCCGGGGCGATTGGCGATGTCAGAAAAGTACACGTCTGGTTCGGCAAACCGGGAGGGTGGCGCCGCTACCAGCATATGATTGACCGCCCCACCGACTTCCCCGCCGTTCCGGAGTCACTCGACTGGGACTTGTGGATCGGTCCCGCCCCCATGCGTCCTTATCATCCTTGCTATCACCCGCATGACTGGCATTACTGGTGGGACTTCGGTGACGGAGAACTCGGCAACATGGGCTGCCATTTCATGGACCTTGTCTTCTGGGCGTTAAAACTTCAGTACCCGACGGCGATCGAGTCAAACGGACCTGACCTGCATCTGGATTCCACGCCGTTCGTACAGGAATGTCGTTGGGAATTTCCAGCTCGAGATTCGATGCCTCCCGTCGAAATTCTGTGGTCTCATGGAAATAACACGCCTCAGGCCGTATTGGATTTCGGAGCGCCGAAGTGGCCCGCGGGGATTCTTTTTGTCGGTGAAAAGGGGCAATTAGCTGCGGACTATTCCAAGCGGATACTGCTTCCTCAGCAGGAGTTTGTCGGTTTTGTGCCTCCGGAAAAGACGATTCCGGAGGCCATTGGCAATCACCGAATGGAATGGTACGAAGCCTGCAAGGGGAATGGCAGGACGTTATGCCACTTCGACTATGCAGCTCCGCTTACGGAAACAATTCTTCTTGGAAATCTGGCATTTCGAGCAGGCAAGAAGATTCACTGGAGCGCCGAAGAAATGAAGGTGACCGACTCCGACATCGCGTCAGAACACATTCACTATGAATACCGAAAAGGTTGGGAACTCTAGGGGCCTGTCCCAGAATTGCAGTGAGATGATATCAAATTCTTCTCCACGATGTGCGGGCGACTGAGGGGGCGTAAATCCCCACTTTTCGCCTACGGAACGATGAAAACAAATTTGGAAAGTGCGTTCATGAAAAATATAAATATCCTGTTGTTGAGTGGGGCGGTTTTCGCCGTGCTCATTGGGGAATGTCGCATCGGCAGTGCCGCGGATGATGTCCTCATTGAAGTGAGCTCGGGAAAGTATTCACGGGAGAACTGCGTGATCTCCTGCTCTCTGCCGAAAGAATTTCAAACAGAGCCGGAGGTCCATCTTGTCAGCATCGAGAGTGGACAGACGATTCCGGCACAGATTGACCGGTTTCATAAAGAGACGCAACTCGTCTGGATCCTGGAAAACACGATGCCTGAAGAAACCACCCGGAAGTACAAGCTCAGGAAGGGGCCTGGAGATGACCGGTCTCGACCGCACGTCCAAATGACCTCAGACGATCAGCAAGTCATCGTGGTTTCCAATAACAAACCTGTATTAAAATATAATATGGCGATTGTTAAATCCCCTATTAGAGGAGAATCATATTATGATAAAAGTGGGTATATCCATCCTCTTTATACCCCCTCGGGTGAGGTGATTACGGACGACTTTAACCCGGACCATCCTCATCAGCACGGTATCATGTTTGCATGGCGGAAGGTCATTTTCGAAGGTCGGGAAAGTAACGGGTGGGATCAAAAATCTCAATCAGGAGAAGTCGTGCACCGGAAGCTCGGTGCATTAACCAGCGGCCCGGTGTTTGGTCGATTCTCCGCGCAGATTGATCATGTCGATCTGACAGGTCCGGATGGGCCGGTGACAGTGCTTCATGAGATCTGGAATGTTCGTGTCTATGCAATCCAGAATCGCTTTTTGTTCGACCTGGAATCCGTTCAGAAATGTGCTGCCGACAAGCCGGTGACCATAGCCAAAATTCACTACGGAGGGATGACCCTTCGCGGGCGGGCCGACTGGGCAAAACGGCGGGACTATAACTATCTGACCAGCGACGGGAATGATAAATCAAACGGAAATCAGACACGACCACAATGGGTCGAGATGTACGGGCCGGTTGGCAATCACTCCGCAGGGGTGACGATGCTTTGTGATCCCCGCAATTTTTGCTCTCCGCAGCCGGTTCGTCTGCATCCGACGATGCCGTATCTTTGCTTCGCAGTTGCTGCACTCGATGAGTTTTCAATCCTCCCTGGAACTCCTTACGTTTCTCGATACCGTGTTGCGGTGCATGATGGCAAAGGCAGTTCAACGCAGAATCAGCAACTCTGGAATGATTTCACTGATCCTCCTGTCGTGTCCGTTGTGCCATCAGTTCGTTGACGTCATCTGAGTTCGACTTTCGCACATTTTGAGACTGTTTGAGTTGGGAATTGGGGTTGAAAGACGGGAGCCAGAGCCTGGGATGACGAAACGGTGAAAGGGTGGGGGCGGGGTTGGGCGGGATTGGTCTTGAAAAACTGTGACGTTCCTTCGTTTTGTGGCAAAACCCACGAAACGAAGGAACGTCACAGTGGCTCGATTCTCACTCGAATTCCCTTTGAATTTCAAGTTTCCTCCTGCCGACCAAGACGTTCCCCACAGTGAAGGCCATCACCTGGTTGCGGGAGATTTCACTTCCCGAGATTGATCGACTGGAGATGAATTTTCTGTTGGCCGATCTGAGCCAGGTCCAGGAGAGACTCCGGGAACTGGAAAAGCTCATCGCCCAGCGAGGACGTGACAACCCGAATGCCCAACTCCTCAAGACCATGCCGGGAATTGGTGCGTTCACGGGGATTTCACTGGCGTCCGGAATCGGGGATGTGAAACGCTTTCCCCGAGCACGGAGCCTGGCCAACTATTGGGGACTGACTCCCGGTTGCCGCAACAGCAGAGAACACAATCAGCGGCTGGGAAGAATCACCAAAGCCGGCAACAACACCGCTCGCTGGCTGCTCGCTCAGGTCACGTATCAGGTGCTCCGCAAAGATGCCCGACTTCGGGAATGGTACAAGAAGATCAAGAGAAGGCGAGGGAGTGGCGTCGCCCGGGTGGCGGTGATGCGCAAGCTGGCCACGGTGATCTGGCACATCCTCAGCAAGCAGCAAGGTTATTTTGAATGCCGAGAACACACGGCAGCCTGAGACCAGTGCAGTCAACAGCAGATCACCCTGAAGCATTCACAGAAGGAGACTGACAACAAGCCATTCACCCGGTTGTTCGATCCAGGTGAGAAACTTCACCTGAGATCCCTCCCGATCAGTCCAACTCGCACGGAACCGTGGATGCGGCCGCTGAGTTCTTCAGTGAGCAGGCACGTCCCTTTGAATGGAGTGGACTCTTCGGAGAGGAATTCGCATCTCGATAAATCCGCGTCTGCTGTTCAAGTTCAGCAGAGCGATCCATGAGTTCATGGGTCGTGTCACGCGAAGGAATGTGTAGGGAGCAATCGCATCCGACAAGAACGATCGCAACATCCCGTAGCAACGACAACCGGTGAGATGATCATGACCATTATTAATGAATTAACATGAACGATAAGCATCAACTGAATCTCGAAACAAAGCACTGAACTTTGACGATCTCATTACGCAACCATACCTGGAAAAATCTTTTCCCCTTGACAAACTCTTTCAGGAACGGTTCCGTAGTGGTAACATGCTAAATGGTATGCCCTCGTTGATCAAAGACAAGACAATCCGGGGCTTTCAACAGGTTGGCATCTGCAACACCAGCGACCAGTCAGAACCGCAAGCTCAGCACGTTACGGTGAAGACGCAACTGGTCAACAAAATCAAACACATTCGATGGCGACACAATCTGCCATGAGGATTGCCCATCCATGCGGTCCAATAAAAGTGCAACTCGTTTTAAATAGCCACGTCCCAACAATACTCCTGCCGAGACGGATTCCTCATCCGTCGAACGGATGCCGGTGATTTTTGTGGCACATGGCTCTCCGGAGTTGACGATCGATCCCGTGCGGGGGGCTCCATTCGTTCATTGGGGAAAAGCGTTTCCCGCTCCCCAGGCGATTCAGGTGGTCTCCGCCCACTGGGGAAAAACACGGCCGGTGATGCTCAGTTCGACCGATCCCCGCGAGTTGGTGTATGATTTCGGCGGGTTTCCCCGTGCTTTGTATGAAGTTTGTTATGACGCCCCGGGAGCCAAAAATCTGGCGAACCGCGGGCGTCGGCCATTCAGCCGCGGCAGTATGACGAACTGATGGACTCTGCGGTCAAAGGGCCAGAGGTACGACGAAATCATCCGATGCCGGACCATTTCCTGCCGCTGCTTGTTGTCGCGAGGGCCGCGAGTGTTCGCGATGCCAAACCCAGATTCGTTCTTGAAGAATTTGAATACGGCCTGTTCAGCCGTCGCTCTGTCGAATTCGTTTGAAGTCCATGTCTGCCGGATCAGCCGTGTTGCATCTGTGGCAGATGATTTTACGATGTCACCTGTTCCGTCTCTGTCAAACTTTGAGGGAATGATTTCCGATGAACGTCAGAACAATTCGTTTCTCTCTGTCGACCGCTCTGGTCTTGATCGCCGTGGGAACATCTCCCACTCTCGCGGAAGATTACGTGATTGATGCCAGCCATTCGGCCGCGACATTTCAGGTGCCCCACCTGGGGCTCAGCTGGACTTCCGGACGGTTTAACTCCCTGTCAGGCACCGTCTCCACGAATCCCGCCACGTTTACACTGGTGGCCAAGACAGACAGCATCGACACCGGCAATGCCCAGCGGGATGAACATCTCAAGAGCCCCGATTTCTTCAATGCCAAACAATTCCCGGAAATCTCATTCAAAAGTACGAGCGTGAGACCCGCTACGAACGGATATGAAGTGACCGGCGAATTGTCTCTTCATGGCGTCACCCGTCCCGTGACGATCCAGTTTCTAGGCGGAAAGGAAGCGGAATTTCCCGCTGGCGTTTACCGGACCGGATTCACCGGAAAACTGGTCATCAAGCGATCGACCTTTGGGATCGACAAGTTTCAGGAAATGGTCGGGGATGAGGTACAGATCTAGTTGAGTTTTGAAGGAACACGGAAGTCGTAAGAGAGGCCCCGTCATTCTCTTGCTGTGGAAACCGAAAAGCCGAATGAGACCGATTCTCCTGATGAACGTGCTCACGGTCATTCCGATCACCATTGCCGTCACCCGGGCGTATCAGACGTTTGTCGCCGCCTCTGCTCCGGCAGGATCGGAGCAGGGGCGGCAACCTTGAACCGATCACTGCTGAAGAGTCACTTCTCTCTTGGCAGCAGTGTTGTTGCAGGAGAGCGGGCGACAGCCATTCACGCGAACGATGCGGAAGACACTGGAAGGATATTTGTGATTGAATTTTCAATTCTTGAACTCGGACGGGTTCGGCAAGGGTCGGATCGCCGCTCTGCGCTGGACGAGGCGCGGACACTGGCCCAGTATGCCGAGCAGTGGGGTTACAGGCGTTTCTGGGTGGCTGAGCATCACAACATGCCCACCGTCACCACGGCAGCGACATCTCTCGTGATCGCCCATATCGCGGCAGGCACGCAAACAATCCGTGTTGGTGCTGGCGGCATCATGTTGCCCAACCATGCGCCTTATGTGATTGCCGAACAGTTCGGCACGCTGGAGACGCTGTTTCCCGGCCGCATTGATCTCGGTCTCGGCCGCGCGCCAGGAACGGATCAACTCACCTTGCGGGCGCTCCGACGTGATCCCGCCAACGCGGACAATTTCCCGCACGACGTGCTGGAGTTGCAAGCATTCCTCGCGCCCGCCACGCCCGACCAGCGGATCGAGGCGGTGCCGGGGTCCGGTACACAGGTGCCGCTCTGGATTCTCGGATCAAGCCTGTTCGGCGCGCAACTCGCGGCCGAGCTGGGCCTTCCTTATGGATTTGCGTCGCACTTCGCGCCACAGGCATTGGATCAGGCGCTGCAAGTCTATCGCGAGCGGTTCAAGCCCTCCACGCAACTGGCGAAACCCTATGTGCTGGTCGGCGTGAACATCATCGCCGCAGAAAGCGATGCCGAAGCACGTCGGCTGGCGACGTCGCAACAGATGTCGTTCGTCGGCATTTTCCGAGGCGCGCGTGCTTTGACGCAGCCCCCCATCGACGACATCGAGACCTATTGGACATCCCAGGAAAGAATGCAGGTTTCGCAGATGCTGGCGTGCAGCATCGTGGGCAGCCCCGAGACGGTTCGCAATGGAATGAAGGCGTTGGTCGAGCGAACCGGCGCGGACGAACTGATGATCGTTTCAGACGTGTTCGATCCGCAAAAACGGCTGCGATCGTTCGAGATGATCGCCGAGACAGCGGGCCTTGCCAACCTCGCAAAACGATAAAGCCGCCTGGATCAAAGGAGACTGCTGTGCGCTCGCCCCCCCAGTCAGGGACGGATTACCTGATTGAAATGGCAGGTTTCATTGAATCGTGCTTCATCAATTGGCATGCTCTTGTCATGCGAATGCAACTGCCGCTGATTCAGGGCATGATGGCGGTTCTGCTGGGGCTGGTTTTGTTCGAGAGGAATGGGGATGAATATCGGGGACTTGCTGCGTGATGCGACGAACTCGTTTGGCCGACAGGTCCATATTCGCCAGCATTTGCAGTGAGATGCATTCGGTGCGAAACGATTGATGTGGGCCAGTGACTGTCCGTTTCAGGTGCAAGACGGACACACTTATGGAGAGTCCATCTCGCTGATTCGAGATCGACTTGATTTCCTGACAGAGGAAGAGAAGTCCTGGATACTTGCTAAAACAGTGGAAAGCGCTTACTCGACCACTTCGAATTCTTGAACAAGGTGCTTCAGGTTCTGGATCCGTTCACAGGGAAAGCGGCCATTCTTCAGACAGATGATTGTGTCGGCCGCCATCGAAAGAACATCATGAACCGTTTCCAGGTCCACACCTGCACAATGGGGCGCGAATAATACATTCGGCAACTGAAGAAGCGGATTCATCAGCGGCAACGGCTCCTGTTCATAAACATCTAATGCAGCGGCACGTAGTTGACCAGACTGTAGCGCCTGAACGAGAGCCTGTTCATCGACCAGACCACCTCGGGCCGTGTTAATAAATACAGACGTCGTGCGGCTTCACGTGCCTGTTGAACGGCCGGTAATAACAACGCAACCAGAATTGCACTGACCGGGTCTACCGACTGAAGTCGGTAGGTTCATGGCGTGAGCTACGGACTGAAAGTCCTGACGCTCACGCATGTGAAAATATGGAGGTCTCCGACAAACGGTTGGAATCGACGCACCAA
>Ga0182745_1000557_pt1 | contig 40955 bp, 36 predicted proteins | sample eDN3rd30CKraftBY_FD_128523 | JGI IMG/M metagenome (GOLD analysis project Ga0182745, IMG submission 128523) | Enriched backyard soil microbial communities from Emeryville, California, USA - eDNA 3rd pass 30_C Kraft BY (version 2) (version 2) | ecosystem: Environmental > Terrestrial > Soil >...
GCCGCAGGTCAGCGCGTAGTCAAACATGCGCTTGAGCAGACCGCGCACCTGGCCTGCGGCGGCATCGAAGCCTTGTTCCTTCTTGCGCCAGATGACGCTGCGCACGTCTTCGGCGGTAATGTCCCGGATCGGCTTGCTGCCGATGTGCGGCAGGATGTCCTTTTCCAGGTAGCGACGGGGCATGGTCACGTTCTTGCGGTCGCGTGACTGGATGTCCTTGAAGAAGCGTCCGGCGAATTCGGCCACGGTGGCGTCTTCTGCGCCAGCCACTTTCTCCTGTTGCTTTTTCTGTGCTGGAGACTGGCCCAGCGCCACCAGATGTGCCGCTTCATCCCGCTTCAGGCGGGCGTTCTTCAGGGTAAGCGCCGGGTACTTGCCGAGTGTGAGCTTTTCCCGTTTGCCATCCAGCCGATAGCGATAACGCCAGACGATGCTGCCACTCGGCAGCACTTCCACGTACAGCCCACGATCGTCGCTGACGATGTACGAGGCATCCTTGGGCTTGAGTGCTTTGAGTGCGGTATCTGTGAGAGACATGGACCATCCTTTGGGTCCATGAAAGTCAACAGTCAGGCCATTCGGTGAACTTGGACCCATATATGGACCCGAACAGCAATGGCTTTGACTGTATCACCGAATCACTCAGCAGACAAAAATCCCTTTATTTACGAGGCTTTCAGCCGTTCCGGCAGACATCAGTGGACGTCCATGGACCCCATATCACTTCCCGATGCAAAACGACCCAAAAATCTCCCCCAATAAATCATCACTGCTCACCTTCCCCGTAATCTCCCCCAGCGCGTCCTGCGCGCGGCGCAGGTCTTCGGCCATGAGTTCGCCGGAGTGGGTGGCGTTGAATTGGCGTTTCGCGTCATGCAGGGCGTCCTGGGCGCTGAGGAGTGCGCTGAGGTGGCGGCGGCGGGCGATGAAGCCGCCTTCTTCGCGGGGAACGAAACCGGCGAGGTCCAGCAGGGCCTGGCTGAGGTGTTCGAGGCCATCGCGCTGCAGGGCGCTGAGCCGGATGCAGGGGCGGCCTTCGATGGTGGTGGTTCCTGGCGGAAGCTGGCAGAGGTCGATCTTGTTCAGCACCAACAGGGTTTTGGCGACGAGCTCGGGATCGGCCTTGAATTCCTGCCAGAGGGGTTCCTGAGCCAGGTCGGGAGGCAGGACAGCGTCCGGGCTGAGCACATTGGATAGGACTGTGGTCGGCGTGACTTCGTCGGCAGTATCTTCGATGAGTCTGTTGCCCTGGTTGGTTTCGCGGGCGGTATTCATGATTTGCGACGCATCGATCACCAACAGAATGCCATCGGCTTGCTGTAGTGCCTGGCGTGCCCGGCGGATGCCTTCCTGTTCCACGGGATCAGTGCTTTCGCGCAGGCCGGCGGTGTCGGTGATGTGCAAGGGCAAGCCCTGGAGCGTGAGCTGGGTGTCGAGCAGGTCGCGGGTGGTGCCGGGGATGTCGGTGACGATGGCGCGGTCGAAACCGGCGAGGGCGTTGAGCAGCGAGGATTTGCCGGCGTTCGGTGCGCCGGCGAGCACCAGGTGCAGGCCTTCGCGCAGGCTCACGCCTTCTTTTGCTTGTTGCAGCAGGCGGGCAAAGTCCGCTTCCAATATCTGCAGGCGATCCTTGACCGATTGTTCCGCCAAAAAGTCCACGTCTTCGTCGGGGAAGTCGAGCGCGGCTTCCACGTAGACGCGCAGGCGGGTGAGGTCGGTAACCAGCGCATTGACGGCGTCGGAGAAGTCGCCGCGCAATGAGCGCACGGCATAGCGGGCGGCGGTGTGGGAGGCGCTGTCGATCAGGTCGGCGATGGCTTCGGCCTGGGCCAGGTCGAGCTTGTCGTTGAGGAATGCCTGTTCCGAAAATTCGCCGGGCCGTGCCAGCCGCGCGCCCCAGGCGTTGAGCTGGCTCAGGATGAGGTCGGCAACGATGGGGCTGCCGTGGATGTGGAATTCCACCACGTCTTCGCCGGTGAACGACGCGGGCGCCTGAAAATACAGCACCAGCCCCTGGTCGATCAGTGCACCGGCGGCGTCGCGAAAACTGGCGAGCCTGGCAAGGTTCGGTGGTGGCGCCAGGCCGCTGAGCCGTTGGCACAGCGCAAGCGCCTGGGGACCGGAAACGCGGATGATGCCGACTCCGCCTCTACCCACCGGAGTCGCAAGCGCGCAGATGGTGTCGGCGGAGTTGGCCATGGGAGCAGGGTCAGGACTGTTTTGCCGCCGATTGCATCTCGAGCTTGGTGGTGAAATACCACTGTTGCATGATGCCCAGCAGCGCGTTGACCAAATAGTACAGAACCAAGCCTGCCGGGAACCACAGGAAGAAGCCGGTGAACATCACGGGCATCCACTTCATCAGCTTGGCCTGGGTGGGATCGGTGGTGGGCATCGGCGTCATGTGCTGTTGCAGGTAGTAGGCGCCGCCCAACAGCAGCGGCAGCACGAAGTAGCTGTCCATCATCGACAGGTCGCGGTACCAGAGAATGAACGGCGCCTGGCGCAGTTCCACGCTTTCGTTGAGTACCCAGTAAATACCGAAGAACACCGGCATTTGCAGCAGCACCGGCAGGCAACCGCTGAAGGGATTCACTTTTTCCTTGCGCCACAGTTCCATCTGCGCCTGCACGAATTTCTGCTTGTCCTCGCCGTAGCGTTCCTTCAGCTGGTTGATCTTGGGCTGCAGCTTTTTCATCTTGGCCTGCGAGTTGTACTGCTTGGCCGACAGCGGCAGGAACAGCGTGCGGATCACTACAGTAAGCAGGATGATGGCCACGCCGAAGTTGCCCACCAGTTCGTAGATGCGGGTGAGCAGCCAGAACACCGGATAGGCGACGAACCAGAACTTGCCGTAGTCAATGGTCTGTTCCAGATTGGGCGCGATCTGGCCAAGGCGTTCCTGGTCCTTGGGGCCGGCCCACAGCGAGGCGCCAAGCTGCGCGCTCTGGCCGGGTGCCACGACGTATTCGGGGCCCACGAAGCCCATCAGGTATTCGCCGGCGTTGTTCCTGCGCATGGAAAAGGTATTGGTGTCGTTTGCGCTTGGAATCCAGCTGCCCAGGAAATAGTGCTGGGAGAAGCCGATCCAGCCGCCGTTCATGCTGTACGATTTGACGCCGTCGTCGATGTCGCCGAACTTGGCTTTCACGTAGGGGTCGTCGGGGGCGGTGCTCACGGCGCCGAGGAAGGTGCGGATGCCGAAGCCCGAGGCGGCGTTGCTGGGGTCGGGGCTGGCATTGCGCTTGATCTGGCCGTAGAGGTTCACGGCGAAGGGCGCGGCGGAGCGGTTGTTGATCAGGTAGTTGAGTCCGATCAGGTAGTCTTCGGCGCTGAAGCGATAGCGTTTGGTGATGTTGACGCCGTTGACGGTAGTGGTCAGGTCCACGTTCAGCTCGCCTTCGCTCAGCGTGTAGCTGGTCTGCGCCGCCTGGTAGCGCGGACGGCCATCGGGGCTGGCGTCGGGGCCGTTCTGGCCCACCAGGCCGCTTTGCGCCACGTAGACCATGCTGGAATCGTTGCGCAGGAGGCGGAACGGATCCTCGGGCGCATCGAGCGTGGCGGGGAAGCGCGGCAGGCTCACTTCCACGATGTCGCCACCGGCGAGATCGATGGTGACGGTCTGCACCGGGGTGGCAACGGTGACCAGTCTGGCCGCGGGTACCGCCGCCGTATTGGTAGCGGTGGCCTGTGCGCTGGATTGCACGCTTGGCACGTCCTGGGTGGCGTCTGCCGTGGCGTTCGGCACGTCGTTGAGGTTGAGCGTTTCCGCGCGGCTGCTCTGGTCGGTGTCGATTGGCGCGATGGTGGGGAACTCGTCGTTCCAGGCCAACAGCAACAGGTAGCTGACAACAGCCAGGGCGAGAATAAGGAGATTGCGCTTGTGGTCCATTAATCGTTCAACTTCTGTTTAAAGCCAAGGGGAAACGAGGTGGGAACGGGGTCGAAACCGCCCTCGCACAAGGGGTTGCAGCGGCAGATGCGCAGCGCGCCCAGCGTTGCCCCCGCAAGCGCGCCGTGCGTGCAGATGGCCTCGCGGGTGTATTGGGAACAGCTGGGATAGAAGCGGCAATTGGTGCCCAAAAGCGGGCTGAGCCAGCGTTGATAAACGCCGATGAGCTTGAGCAGGACCCAGGCGAGTGGCGAGGTCGGCGAAACGGTTGCTTGTTGAACTTGCCTGGACATGCCTTGGCCAACCCTTCGTTGCGTGTATATCCGCGGCTTTTAGGTTTGTGACAACGGGATTCTGGGAGATCTAGCCGCCTTGCGCGCCAGTTCGTCCAGCAGCGTTTGAATCATGGCGATGATCGCAGGATTGTCCTGTGCGGACAAACCGGGACGGGCCATGGCGACCAGGTCCAGCGCGGCAAGTTGCCGGGCGCGTTGGCGGAACACTTCCCGCAAGAGCCGCTTGACCCGGTTGCGGCGCACCGCGCATCCCACGTTTTTCTTGGAGATGACCAGCCCGAGACGAGCCTGGGCCTGACCGGTATCCTTGGCCAGAATCAGCAGGAACGGCGTGGAAACCTTGAAATCCGCCGCCTTGAACACGGCACCGTAGTCCGCCGCCTTGAGCAGTCGCTGCTGCTTGGTGAAGCGCTGGTCTCCAGGCAAAGCAAATCCCCCAGCCCGGCGGACCCAAGCGGGCCGGCGGGCGATTCGGGTGAAGGCGGATGGCGCGCTATCAGGCGCTCAGGCGCGCACGGCCTCTGGCGCGGCGGCGGGCCAGAACCTGGCGGCCTTTCTTGGTGGCCATGCGGGCACGGAAACCGTGGGTACGCTTGCGCTTGATGACGCTGGGCTGAAAAGTACGTTTCATGACTGTTCCTGGTTGCTCTTGAGCCGGATGGATCCGCGTGAATAATGACCTTAATCCGCGCCAAGAGGCGCCGGAAAACGGGAGCGCGGATTCTATAGAGATTACGGGGTACTTGCAATTGGGGGTCTTGCCGTGGAAAGCGGTGATTTCCGGTCGGCTCCACCCGGATTTGCAGGGCGGTGAAACGATACCGGTCGGATCACAAGTTATCCACAGGTTTTTGACAGGTGGGTGATAAAATTTTGCTTGACGTGGCGCCGGATTTTCGCTCGACGAAATTCAGATAGACGTTTATAAGCTCATGAAAAATATAAATAAAAAAACTGACCAATTTACTCGAAATTTGCTGGCGCGTTGTGGATAAGTCCACCGCCGCTGGGTAGAATTCCCCCTCGTTTTCCCCGCATCAGAACAATAGAAAAAAAGATCACGGAGCTTGGCTGGCTGTGTTAATGGCAAGTTGGCAGAGGTGTGTCCTTTGTCTCAAATCTGAATTACCGTCACAACAATTCAATACCTGGATCCGTCCCATTCGCGCGTTGACGCAGGGTTCCACGTTGCGTCTGGTGGCGCCGAACCGCTTTATCCAGGATTGGGTCAAGGACCAGTACCAGCAGCGCATCGGCGAAGTGCTGAAGGGCCTGGTACCCGATGCGGTGCTGGAATTCGCGGTGGCCGATGCCGCCCAGGGCGGTGAAGGGCTGAGCGCGGAAGAAGTGCTGGCCAGGGTCTGGGATCAGAATGCTCCCGGCACAACTGCGCCTGCCCGGGACGAGCAGCGCCCGCAGGTTGCCGTGGCGCAAGTGGCGGCACCGCGCCGTGAAGCGGCGAGTGAGCCCGCGGGCTTTGCGGATTCGAGCATTGCCGCTTCCCAGCCGCGGCGCACCCGCAAGCTCAGCTATCGGGGCGAGCTGAATCACAACTACACCTTCACCAATTTCGTGCAGGGCAAATCCAATCAGCTGGCGCGCGCCGCCGCGGCGCAGGTATCGCACAATCCCGGTGGCGCCTACAACCCACTATTTATATACGGCGGTGTGGGCCTGGGTAAGACGCACCTGATGCATGCCATCGGCAACCAGATTCGCGAGCGCGATCCGTCCGCCAACGTGGTGTACCTGCATTCGCAGACCTTCGTGGGCAGTATGGTATCGGCGCTGCAGCTCAACGCCATCAACGAATTCAAGCGCTACTACCATACGGTGGACGTGCTGCTGATCGACGACATCCAGTTTTTCGCCAACAAGGAGCGCTCGCAGGAGGAGTTTTTCCACACCTTCAATGCGATCTTCGACGGCGGCCGCCAGATCATCATGACCTGTGACAAATATCACAGTGAAATCAATGGCTTGGATGACAGGCTCAAGTCCCGCTTCGGCTGGGGACTGTCGGTGGCAGTGGAGGCGCCGGACCTGGAAACGCGCGCGGCCATCCTGAAGAACAAGGCGGTGCAGGAAAGCGTGAACCTCGAGCATGGCGAGGCGCTGTTCATGGCGCAGAAGCTGCGCTCCAACGTGCGCGAGCTGGAGGGGGCATTGAAGAAGGTGATCGCGCATGCCAATTTCCTTGGCGCCGAGATCACCGTGCCGCTGATCAAGGATGCGCTGAAGGATCTGTTGGCATTGCAGAGCAAACTGATCAGCGTGGACAACATCCAGCGCACGGTGGCCGAGTACTACAAGATCAAGATGGCTGATATGATCTCCAAGCGCCGCAACCGCTCCGTGGCGCGCCCGCGACAGATGGCAATGTGTCTGTCCAAAGAGCTCACCAACCACAGCCTGCCCGAGATAGGAACACTGTATGGAGGTCGCGATCACACGACCGTTCTGCACGCTTGCCGCACGATCAATGGTCTGCGCAAGACCTCGAGCGACATCGAAGAAGACTATCAGAACCTGCTGCGTTCCCTCTCCAGCTGACAAGCCCAAGACGAGACCTCTTTATGCAATTTGAAATATCGCGAGAAGCCCTGATCAAACCGCTGCAACTGGTCACCGGCGTAGTGGAGCGCCGCCAGACCCTGCCGGTACTGGCGAACGTGCTGCTGGTGCTCGACAACCAGCAGCTATCGCTTACCGGGACGGATCTGGAGGTGGAACTGGTGGGCCGGGTGGCGGTGGAAAATCCCGCCGTGGGCGGCGAGATCACCGTGCCGGCGCGCAAGCTGATGGATATCTGCAAATCGCTGCCGGACAGTGCCACGCTGAAGTTCGAGCTCGATGACAGCAAAGCTGTGATCCGTTTTGGCCGCAGCCGCTTCTCGCTTGCCACCTTGCCCGCCGCGGATTTCCCGAGCGTGGACGAAGCAAAAGGCACCCTGCGCTTCTCCGTACCCCAGCATTTGCTCAAGCGGATGATCGACAGCACCGCTTTTGCCATGGCGCAGCAGGACGTGCGCTATTATCTCAATGGGCTTTTAATGGAAGTGGGTACTGACTATCTTCGTGTGGTCGCTACCGACGGCCACCGGCTGGCGCTGCATACCGAGCCGCTGACGCTGGACAATGTGGGCTCTAAAACCCAGGTGATCATCCCCCGCAAAGGCATATTGGAATTGTCGCGGCTGTTGGCTGATGGCGGCGATGAAGCGGTGGAGCTGGTACTTGGCACCAACCACATCCGCGCCACCACGCAGAATTTCACCTTTACCTCCAAATTGGTGGACGGCAAGTTTCCGGATTACGACCGGGTGCTGCCAAAAGGCGGCGACAAGATTCTGGTGGCCAATCGCAACGATTTGCGCCAGGCGCTCAATCGCACCGCGATCCTGTCGAATGAAAAATTCCGTGGCATCCGCCTGATGCTGGCGCAGAACGAACTCAAGATTCTGGCCAACAATCCCGAGCAGGAAGAAGCGGAAGAAATCGTCAGCGTGGAATACAACGGTGCGCCGCTGGAAATCGGTTTCAACGTGAGCTATCTGGTGGACGTGCTTGGCGTGCTTTCCACCGAAACCGTGCAGTTGGTGTTGTCCGACGCCCACAGCAGTGTGCTGATGCATGCGGGCGAAGATTCCGGTTCGCGCTACGTTGTCATGCCGATGCGGCTCTAGTGTTCCTGTGTGCCAGAACACACTGAAATGCAGAGACCCTTCCACACAGGACGACGCTACACCGCCCTCCTTCATCGCCTGGGCTGAATTTCCGCTTTCATGACGCGCATAGCACGGCTGTATATCCAGGGCTTGCGCAACATCGACGAAGCGGATTTTCAGCCCGCGGCACACATCAATCTCCTCTTTGGTGAAAACGGCTCCGGCAAGACCAGTGTGCTGGAGTCGCTCTATATGCTTGGTACTGGCCGCTCGTTCCGTGGCCACCTGCAGCGTCCCGTAATCCAGGAAGGCAAAGCGCTCTGCTCGGTATTTGCCGAGCTGGATTCCGGCGCCTCGCTCGGCATCCAGCGTACGCGCCAAGGTATTCAGAATATGAAGGTGGGCGGCGTCCAGGCTGAAAGCGTGGCGCAGTTGTCTCATGCCCTCCCCCTGATGCTCATCAACGGCGATACCTTTGCCATATTGGAAGGCAGCCCTGGCGAGCGACGGCGCTTTATCGACTGGGGAGTGTTTCACGTGAAACATGAGTTTCTGTTTCACTGGAAAAGTGCTCGCCAGGCGCTCAAGCAGCGCAATCAGCTACTGCGGCAGGAAGCCGCCACGGCAGAGTTGGCGCCCTGGACCCACAAACTGGCGCAGCACGCACAGCAGATGGATGTATTCCGGCGTGAATACCTGCAGGTATTTGATAGCCACATGCGCCCTCTGGCGCTCCGCCTGCTTGGCAACGAGCTGGCGGAGCGCTTCAGCATGGAATACCAGTGCGGTTGGGATGCCGAAGAACCGCTGCAGGAACAACTCACACGCAGCCTGCCGCGCGATCGGCAGGTTGGCCACACCACGCTGGGTCCGCATCGTGCCGAGCTGCGGCTACGCTGCGGCGGCCAGGATGTGGCGTCCACGCTATCGCGCGGGCAGATGAAGCTATTGATCTGCTCCTTGCGCCTGGCGCAGGCCGCGCTGTTGCGGGAATTGACGGGTACCGGCTGTGTACTGCTGATCGACGACCTGCCAGCGGAGCTGGATGCCGCCAACAGGCAGCGAGTATGCCAGGAAGTGCAGAGCCTGGGGCTACAAGCTTTCATGGCTTGTATCGAGCTGGATAGCCTGCTGCCCTGCTTCCCCGGTAAAGACACGGTAAATGCGCCAGGATTGTTTCACGTGAAACGTGGTAAAATAGCGGCACCTCATTAGACACAGCGTCACGCTAAAAAATCCAATAAAAATCAATCGTTAATGCCCTACCGGGTACTGACGGACGCCTAAATAGATAGGAAAGCGTAATGGCAGATCAAGGTAGCTATGATTCCTCCAGTATCAAGGTGCTGAAAGGCCTGGATGCTGTCAGGAAACGTCCAGGCATGTACATCGGCGACACCGATGATGGCACGGGTTTGCACCACATGGTGTTCGAGCTGGTGGACAATTCCATCGATGAGGCTCTAGCTGGCTACTGTGACACCATCACGGTGACTATTTACAGCGACGAAACCGTCAGCGTGAACGACAACGGCCGCGGCATGCCCACCGGCATGCACGAAGAAGGTGTTTCCGCCGCCGAAGTCATCATGACGGTGCTGCACGCCGGCGGTAAGTTCGACGACAACAGCTACAAGGTCTCAGGCGGGCTGCATGGCGTGGGCGTGTCGGTGGTCAATGCCCTGTCCTCCTATCTCAAGCTCACCATCCACCGCAATGGTCAGATTCACGAGCAGATCTACCACCATGGCGTGCCGCAAGAACCCCTGAAGGTGATCGGTGAGACCACCACCACCGGGACGTTCTGTCATTTCAAGCCTTCGAGTGAAACCTTCACCAATATCGAGTTTCAGTACGACATCCTGGCCAAGAAACTGCGCGAACTGGCATTTCTCAATGCCGGCGTGCGCATCGAACTGCGCGACGAGCGCACGGAAAAGGCGGAAATCTTCAAGTATGACGGGGGCTTAGAGGCGTTCGTCAATTATCTCAACCAAAACCGTACGCCGATCAGCAAGATTTTCCACTACGCTTCCGAGTTGGACGGCGTGGGCATGGAAATCGCGTTGCAGTGGAACGACGGTTACCAGGAAAACGTCTACTGCTATACCAACAACATTCCGCAGCGAGACGGCGGCACCCATCTGGCGGGCTTTCGCGCCGCCCTCACCCGCGTGCTGAAGAACTACATCGACAAAGAGCTGGAATCCAAGAAACAGAAAGAAGTGACCACTTCCGGTGACGATGCGCGCGAAGGGCTGACGGCGATCGTGTCCGTCAAGGTGCGCGATCCCAAGTTCTCCTCGCAAACCAAGGACAAACTGGTGTCCTCCGAGGTCAAGAGCGCGGTGGAACAGGAAATGGGCCGCGTTTTCACTGACTTCCTGCTGGAAAACCCCAACGAAGCGAAAAACATCGTCAGCAAGATGCTCGATGCCGCCCGTGCCCGTGAAGCCGCCCGCAAGGCGCGTGAAATGACTCGCCGCAAAGGCGCGCTGGACGTGGCGGGCCTGCCCGGCAAACTGGCCGACTGCCAGGAAAAGGATCCGGCGCTGTCCGAACTCTACATCGTGGAGGGCGATTCCGCCGGCGGTTCCGCCAAGCAGGGCCGCAACCGCAAGAACCAGGCGATCCTGCCGCTCAAGGGCAAGATTCTCAACGTGGAAAAGGCGCGTTTCGACAAGATGCTCAGCTCCGCCGAAATCGGTACGCTGATCAAGGCGCTTGGCTGCAGCATCGGCACCGAGGAATTCAACCCCGACAACCTGCGCTACCACAGCATCATCATCATGACGGACGCCGACGTGGACGGTTCGCACATCCGCACGCTGCTGCTCACCTTCTTCTTCCGCCAGATGCGCCCGCTGGTGGAGCGTGGCCATATCTATATCGCGCAGCCGCCGCTGTACAAGATTCGCAAGGGCAAGCAGGAACAGTACCTCAAGGATGACGACGAACTGGCGCAGTACCAGACGCAGATAGCGCTGGAAGATGCCAGCTTGCATCCCAACGCCGATGCGCCCGGTATCAGCGGCACCGCGCTGCAAAGCCTGGTGCAGGACTATCGCAGCGTGCAGGGGCAGATCCGCCGCCTTTCCCGCCAGTATCCGGCCGACGTATTGCAGAGCATTCTGCATCTCTCCCCGCCGCTCCTGGCCGAGGAACTGGGCGATCAGGAGCGCGTGCGTGCTTGGCTGGCACAATTGGAACAGTCGGTACAGGAAAGCGCGAAGGCCGGCGCTACCTATCGTTTCTCGGTGCGCTACGACGAAGAGGCGCGCGTCTGCGTGCCCATGGTCACGTCTCTGGTGCATGGCGTTACCCGCCGCGCCACGTTGTCGGCCGACTTCTTCAAATCCAACGAATACCGGGAAATCTGCCGTATCGGCACTACGCTGGGGAGCCTGCTGGAGCCAGGTGCCTTCGTCAAACGTGGCGAGAAAACCCAGAATATCAGCGACTTCAAACAGGCCCTGGATTGGTTGATGACCGACGGCATGAAGGGCCACTACCTGCAGCGCTACAAAGGCCTGGGCGAGATGAACCCGGAACAGTTGTGGGAAACCACCATGGATCCGAACTTCCGCCGCATGTCGCGCGTAACCATCGAGGATGCGATGGGTGCTGACCAGTTGTTCTACACGCTGATGGGCGACCAGGTGGAGCCGCGGCGCGACTTCATCGAAACCAATGCGCTGTCAGTGGCCAATCTCGACGTCTGAGGGGTCGGCCGCCTCGCCACTCAGCTCGGGATGCAGCGCGTCGAAGCGCGTCTTGATCCAGCGGCTCACCTCCTCGGTGAGTTCGCGCGCGTCGCGCCCAATGCTTGGAATCGGCGGACCTACCTGCACGGTGATGGTGCCGACGCGTTTGCCGAAGTGATGGGCTGGCCAGAAACAACCGGCATCGTGCATCACCGGTACGATGCTGGCGCCGCTGGCGATTGCCAGCTCGGCGCCGCCGCTTGAAAACTTGCGCGCCTGCCCCGGGTCCACTCGCGTGCCTTCCGGAAACACCAGCACCGACAGACCCCGGGCAAGCCGGTCCTGCCCTTGTGTCAACAAGGTGTCGCGCGCTTCCCGGCGCTTGCTGCGGTCGATGGCGATAGGCTGCAACTGGCGCAGTCCCCAGCCGAAGAACGGAATGCTGAGCAGCTCGATTTTCAGTATTGGACAGATCGGTTCAAAAAACTGGACGAGGAACAGCGTTTCCCACGGACTTTGATGATTGCTCAGCACCACCACGGGTTCGCCTGGCGTTGGCAACGGCCCTTCCACTTTATAGCGCAGGCCGCAGACGAGGCCGAGCCACCAAAGCGCAAAGTGATTCCACATCAGGCACATTCGGTAGCGTCCCTTGAGCGGTAACAGCGGCGCAAGCAATACGCACAGTGGCCCCCACACGACCAGCGTCAGGCTGTATCCGAGGTAGAAGATACCGGCACGCACATTGGCGAGAATCTTGCCCATGGCTTTGGCCCTATGGAGAGGCGGAAAGAATATACGTGGCGGCGGCTCCCAAATCGGGCAGCACCACGCAGTGTTGACGCAGGAAATCGTCGAGCGTGGCGGCGGTGCGTGCGCCCTTGCCGCTCAGGACCAGAATCGGCCGGCACTGACGGCTCAGCGCCACTTCCATGTCCTTGGCGGTGTCGCCCACCAGCCAGGCGCCCGCCAGCGGCAACTGTAACGCCTCACTCAGTTGATCGAGCAAGCCGGGCCGTGGTTTACGGCAAGTGCAGTCGTCCGTGGGCAGATGCGGACAATAGGCCAGGGCGTCGATACGCCCGCCCGCCGCTTCCACCAGGGTGTGCATCAGCTCGTGCATCTGCGCCAGTGCGTACTCATCGAAATAACCACGCCCGATTCCTGACTGATTGGTTGCCACCGCCACCTTGAAGCCGGCGCGGCTCAGCTGCGCAATGGCTTCGATACTGCCGGGGATCGGCCGCCAATCGTCGATCGAGCGTATGTAGTCGTCGGAATCCTCATTGATCACGCCATCGCGATCGAGGATCACCAGCCTGCTGGCCGCGGCTTCAGACATTCTGCAACAGCGAAATATCGGCCACGCGCAGGAACAGCCGGCGCAGCGCCGCCACCAGTGCCAGGCGATTATCGCGCAGCGCGGCATCCTCGGCATTCACCATCACCTGGTCGAAGAAAGTATCGACCGATGCGCGCAGGCTCGCCATGGCGGCAAGCGCTTCGGTAAAGCGCCCTTCGGCAAGCAGCGGATCGGTGGTGGCGGCAGTGGCCTGCAGCGCGTCATGCAGCGCGCGTTCGGCCGGTTCCTGCAAAAGCGTCGGATCGCACGCTACGGGAGGCGAGCCTGCGGCCTTTTGCAGGATGTTGCCCACGCGCTTGTTGGCGGCCGCCAATGCCTGGGCCTCCGGCAGCGCGGCAAAATGCGCCACCGCCTTCACGCGGGCATCGAACTCCAGCGGGCTTGCCGGACGCACCGCATCCACGGCCAGGAACACGTCGGTGGCGATGCCCTGGTCGGCGTAATAGGCCCGCAGGCGCTCGTTGATGAAGGCCACGATTTCCTGCGAGGCATCCTTGACCTTGGCATTGTCGGCGAAGCCTGCCATTGCGGCGGCCACGGCGCGCGGCAGCGACAGCGGCAGTTCCTGTTCGATGATCAGGCGCAGCACGCCAAGCGCGGCGCGGCGCAGCGCAAAGGGATCCTTGGAACCCGTGGGCGGCTGGCCCAGGCCGAACAGGCCGGCAATGGTGTCCAGGCGTTCCGCCAGGGCCAGTACGCGGCCGGTGGCGCTGGTGGGCAGTGCATCGCCGGAAAAACGCGGCAGGTATTGTTCGGTAAGCGCCAGCGCCACTTCTTCGGGTTCGCCGTCGTGCTTGGCGTAGTAGTAGCCCATGGTGCCCTGCAGTTCGGCGAATTCGTACACCATGGAAGTCATCAGGTCGCACTTGCCCAGTTCGGCGGCGCGCGCGGCAAGCGCGCTGTCGTAGCCAAGCTCCTTGGCCAGCGTCTCGGCCAGGCGTTTCACGCGCTGCGATTTTTCATACACGGTGCCGAGTTCCTGCTGGAACACCACGCTCTTGAGTTTTTCCACCCGCGCTGCCAGTGGCTGCTTGCGATCCTGGGCAAAGAAGAACGCGGCGTCGGCCAGGCGTGGCCGGATCACTTTTTCGTTGCCGGCGATCACCTGCGCCGGGTCACGGCTTTCGAGGTTACTCAACGTGATGAAGTACGGCAGGATGTGCTGTTGGTCGTCGAGCAGGTGGAAGCATTTCTGGTGTTCCTTCATGGAGGAAATCAGCGCTTCTTTCGGCACTGCGAGAAACGCGTCGTCGAAACGGCCGGCAAGCGCCACCGGCCATTCCACCAGGGAACAGACTTCGTCCAGCAGCGCCTCGTCGATGATGGCGTTCCCGCCCAGCTCCTTGGCCTTGGCTTCGACCTGTGCGCGGACCGCGGCGCGGCGCTCGGCAAAATCGGCGACTACCTTGCCGCTTTGCAGCAGTGCGGGGTAGGACGCGGGCGTATCGATGGTGAGCGGTTCGGGATGCAGGAAGCGATGGCCGCGGGTGATCCGGCCGGCACGCTGCCCCATCAGTGTGGCGTCGATGACGGTATCGCCGAACAACAGTACCACCCATTGCACGGGACGCACGAATTCGTCGCGGCTGCTGCCCCAGCGCATGCGTTTTGGAATGGGCAGTGCGTCGAGCGCGTGTTCCACCATGCCCGGAATCAGCGTGGCGGTGGCGGCGCCGGGTTGTTCGGCGTGGTAATACAGTTTGGTCACCTTGCCGTCGCTGCGCTGTTCGAGGGCGGCAACGTCCACGCCGCAGGAACGGGCAAAGCCTATCGCTGCCTTGGAGGGCTTGCCATCGGCGCCAAACGCGGCCTGTACCGCGGGGCCCCATTTTTCCAGTGCGCGCGGCGGCTGCTGCGTGGCAAGCGCGCGAACCAGGAGCGCCAGGCGGCGCGGCGTGGCAAACGCGGTAACGCCGGCATAAGCCAGGCCCGCCTGGCGCAGCGAGGCCTCGAAGGCGTCCTTGAAGGCGTTGGACAGACCGAGCAGGGCTTTTGGCGGCAGCTCTTCCGTGCCGATTTCGATCAACAGGTCCTGCTCATGCATTGGTGAATTTCTCCAGACTTTCTTTGCGCAGGTTCTCCGGCGCCAGCGGGAAGCCGAGGCGCGCGCGGGATTCGTAATAGGCCTGGGCAACTTCGCGCGCCAGCGTGCGCACGCGCAGGATGTAGCGCTGGCGCTCGGTGACGGAAATGGCGGAACGGGCGTCGAGCAGATTGAAGTAGTGCGACGCCTTCAACACCTGTTCATACGCGGGCAGCACCAGCTTGTTGGCGATCAGGTTCTGGCACTGCGCTTCGCAGTGGTCGAAGTATTGGAACAGGTTGTCCACATTGGCGTGTTCGAAGTTGTAGGCGGACATTTCCACTTCGTTCTGATGGAACACGTCGCCATAGGTAACGATGCCGTTCGGCGTGCGCGCCCACACGATGTCGTAGATGCTGTCCTTGTGCTGCAGGTACATGGCGATGCGCTCGAGCCCGTAGGTGATCTCGCCGCTGACGGGATAGCATTCCAGCCCGCCCACCTGCTGGAAATAGGTAAACTGCGTCACCTCCATGCCGTTCAGCCACACTTCCCACCCCAGCCCCCAGGCGCCGAGCGTGGGTGATTCCCAGTTGTCTTCCACGAAGCGGATATCGTGCACCAGCGTGTCGATGCCGAGATAGCGCAGCGATTCCAGGTACAGCTCCTGGATGTTGAGCGGCGACGGCTTGAGGATCACCTGGAACTGGTAGTAGTGCTGCAGGCGCATCGGATTTTCGCCGTAGCGGCTGTCGGTGGGCCGGCGGCTGGGCTGCACGTAGGCGGTGTTCCAGCTTTCCGGTCCGATCGCGCGCAGGAAAGTGGAGGGATGGAAGGTGCCGGCGCCGACTTCCAGGTCGAGCGGCTGCACGATCACGCAGCCGTTGTCGGCCCAGAACTGCTGCAGGGCCAGAATCAGGCCCTGGAAGGTGGAAACGTCAACTGAGGTGGTCAAAAAGGACTCCAGGCCGAGAGCGTTCGGGTACTATTGGCGGGGGTTCGGAAAAGTTGCCTATTATCCTGAAAAGGCGCTGGCAACGCGAGATGTCGCCCATTGCTGCGCCCGCATCCATCGAAGTTCCGCCGAAGACGTCGCATGAAATCACGGTTATCCATTGCCCTGTTGCATCTCTTTTCCTGGCTGCCGTTGCCGCTGATGCGCGCGCTTGGCGCGTTGTGCGGCGCCATCATCGCGCGGCTCGACACGCGCATGGCGCGCACCACCCACACCAACCTGGCGCTGGTTTTTCCCGAATTGACGGCCGCCGAGCGCCAGGCGCTGGCGCGCGCCAGCCTGCGCAATTCCTGCCAGATGCTGTTCGAGGCGGCAGGCACCTGGTTGTGGCCGGCGCCGCGCGCGCTTGGCAGCATTGAACGCGTGCGGGGTTTCGAACTGCTGCAGGAGGCGCTTGCGGCGGGCAAGGGCGTATTGGTGGCGGGGCCGCATCTGGGCAACTGGGAACTGCTTGGCCTTTACCTGAGCGCCTGCGGCTGCGGGCCTTCGCACCAGATGTTCCAGCCGCCGGCCGATCCGCGCCTGGCGGCACTCACCTATGCCGCGCGCAGCCGCGCCGGCGCGAACATGGTGCCCACCGACAAGTACGGCGTGGCCACGCAGCTACGCGCGCTACGGGCGGGCGAGATCGTGGGCATCCTGCCGGACCAGGTGCCGCCGCCCGAAAGCGGTGAGTTCGCACCGTTTTTCGGCATTCCGGCCTTTACCATGACCCTGCTGAACCGGCTGCAGCATAAAACCGGCGCGCGCGTGATCGCGGGTTATGCCAAGCGCAGCGCCAAGGGGTTCGAGATCTGCTTCGTCGCGCCCGACCCGCGAATCTATGCCGACGACCTGTCCACCGCCCTCACCGGGCTCAACGCCACGGTGGAAGCCCTGGTGCGGCAGGCGCCGGAGCAGTATCACTGGGAATACAAGCGCTTCAAGCGCCAGCCGCCGGGACGGGTTTCGCCCTACCAAAGCTGAACGCTGGCGTGGCTGGCCGGCGCCAAACGCGTTTCGGGAGAAGCTCCAGAAGAAAGGGATTTCAGAATAAAAGGGGCATCAGAAAAAGGTGAAGCCCACCTGGAACAGGCGCTCTACCTCGGGAATGCGGTTTTTGTCCACCAGGAACAGGATCACGTGATCGCCGGTTTCCACCTCGACGTTGTCGTGGGCGATCAGCACCTTTTCGCCGCGCAGAATGGCGCCGATCGTGGTGCCCTCGGGCAGTGCAACGTCGCCCAGCCTGCGGCCCACCACTTTCGAGGTGTTGCGGTCGCCATGGGCGATGATTTCCAGCGCTTCCGCCGCCCCGCGCCGCAGCGAATGCACGTTGACGATGTCGCCGCGGCGCACATGGGTGAGCAGGCTGCCGATGGTGGCCTGCTGCGGTGAAATGGCGATGTCGATTTCGCCGCCCTGCACCAGATCCACGTAGGCGGGATTGCTGATCAGCGTCATCACCCGCGCAGCGCCCATGCGCTTGGCCAGCATGGCCGACATGATGTTGGCTTCGTCACTGTTGGTCAGCGACAGGTACACGTCGGTATCTTCCACGCCTTCTTCCAGCAGCATGTCCTGGTCCGAGGCATCGCCGTTGAGCACGGTGGTGAAGCGCAGGTTTTCGGCCAGCACTTCGCAGCGGTGCGGGTCGAATTCGATGAGCTTGGTGCGATAGGTGCCTTCCACCGCCTGCGCCAGCCGCTCGCCGATGTTGCCGCCGCCGGCGATCATGATGCGCTTGTAAGGCCGTTCCAGCTTGCGCAGCTCTTTCATCACCTCGCGGATGTGATCGCGCGCGGCGATGAAGAACACCTCGTCGTTGGCTTCGATCACCGTGTTGCCCTGCGGCAGGATGGCGTGATTGCGGCGGAAAATGGCCGCCACCCGCGTATCGATGTGCGGCATGTGTTCACGCAGGTAACGGATTTCGCGTCCCACCAGCGGCCCGCCGCGCTCCGCGCGCACCGCCGCCAGCTGGATGCGGCCCTGGGCGAAGTCGAGCACCTGCAGCGAGCCGGGCAGTTCGATCAGGTTCTTGATCGCCGCCGACACGATCTGCTCGGGGCTGATCACCACGTCGATCGGAATGGCGTCGTTGCCGAACAGTTTCTCGGCATTGACGTAGGAATTGGAGCGCAGGCGGCAGATTTTCTTCGGCGTGCGGAACAGCGCCCAGGCCACTTCGCAGGCCACCAGGTTGGTTTCGTCGCTGTCGGTTACCGCAATCAGCATGTCGGCATCGTCGGCGCCGGCGCGCTTGAGCACGTCGGGAAACGAGGGCTGGCCCACCACGGTGCCGATGTCCAGCCGTTCCTTTTCTTCGCGCAGCAGCGCCGCGTTCGGATCGATCAGGGTGATGTCGTTGGCTTCCTTGGCCAGGTGTTCGGCCAATGCCGCGCCGACCTTGTTGGCGCCGAGAATCAGGATCTTCATAAAAATCTGGCCGAAGGGAACGGAGCAGGCCCGTCTAGCTCAAGGTGATGGCGATGGAGCTGGATCGCCCGGCATTTTTCAACATTTGCGCAGCAAAGCATAGTAAAAGCCGTCGTGCCCGCCCACCCGCGGCAGAAGTTGTGCGCCCACCGCCGTTTCCTGCGCGCCGGGGACATTCAGCGGCAGGGCCTGGGCATCGGCATGATCGGCGAGAAACGCGGTGATTTGCCCTTCATTTTCCTCGCGCAGCACCGAGCAGGTGGAATAGAACAGATGGCCACCCTGACGTACCAGCGGCCAGGCGGCGCGCAGCAACGCCGCCTGTTTCTGGCGCAGCGCCTCCACTTCCGCCGGCGTGCGCAGCAGCTTGATGTCGGGATGGCGGCGGATGACGCCGGTGCCCGAACAGGGTACGTCCAGCAAGATGGCGTCGAAATGCGATGGTAGTGCGGTGGCTGTCTTCCACGGATCGCCTGGATTGTCCGGTGGCTGTCCCGCTGGGGGTTCGGAGACTGCCTCCTTTCGAGTGGGTGTCCCATTTGCGTGTTCGGTGCCTGTCCCCCCCAGTGTGGCTGTCCTGGTCAAATCGCCCTGGCGCAGCCTGGCGTTCAGGTGCAGGCGGGTGAGGTTGTCGCGGACGCGTTCCAGGCGGGTGGCGTCGGCGTCCATGGCCCACACGCGCAAGTCGGGATGGGTTTCGAGCAGTGCGCAGGTTTTGCCGCCGGGCGCCGCGCAGGCGTCGAGCACCTGCATGTCGTTCGCCACGGGCAGCAGCGTGGCCACCAACTGCGAGGCGGCGTCCTGCACGCTGCAGCGGCCTTCAAGGAAACCCGACAGTGTGCGCACGTCCACCGGCTGCGCCAGTTGCAGGGCGCCAGGCGCCAGGGTATCGGGACTGGCGACGATGCCGGCTTCACTCAGCAGCGCCAGATAATCCTCGCGCGAGCCCTGAAGCAGGTTGACGCGGAGTGTCATCGGCCCCGGTTCGTTGTTGCTGTCGAGAATGTCGCGGTAGTTGTGCGGCCAGTCGCGCTTGAGCCGGTCCAGCAGCCATTGAGGGTGCGAATACCACTGGCTGTAGTCCTTGGCGCCGGCCTCTTGCTGTGCCTGTTGCGAACGCTGTGCCTCGCGCAGCACGGCATTGATGAGGCTGCGTGCCCAGGGTTTGCGTAATGACTCGCTTGCCTCCACCGTGGCATGCACCGCGGCGTGGTCGGGCGTGCGCATGAAATACAGCTGATACAGGCCCAACAGGATCAGGCAGTGGATGTCCTGGTCCTTGTTGCGCAGCGGGCGCTGCAAGAGGCGCAGGGCGATGGCGTCGAGCCGGTGGTACCAGCGGCACACGCCGTAGCACCATTGCTGCAGCAGTGCGGCATCGGCGCCGGCTTGTACCCGGGTTTTGGTGTCCAGCAGGGAGCCAAGTGAACCGCGCCCCTGCCGGATGCCGAGCAGGATGCGGCAGTATTGGGTGTGTAGATCAGCCATGCGGAGGCGCCGCGGGGGGCTGGCTAAGCTGCTCGCCCACCTGGAAATAGTCCGGGTGGCCGTTGAGCAGGCTTTGCACGCTCATGGCGTTGCGGCCTTCCAATTGCACTTCGCTGACCTGCAAAGTGCCTTCACCGCAAGCGATTTCGATGAAGTGATCGCTCACCTTCAAAATGCTGCCAGGGATGGCGTTATGGGGAGTGGCGGTGGGCGTGGCCTTGAGCAGGCGCACACGGTTGCCCTGGTGCCAGGTAAAGGCGGGCATGCGCGGATAGAAGGCACGGATGCGGGCATCGAGCCGGGAGGCCGGTTCCTGCCAGTCGATCTCGGCCTCGCGTTTGTGGAGCTTGCGGGCGTAAAGCGCGTGTGCACCATTTTGGGGCGCTGCCGGCAAGGGGCCTTGCCCCAGGGCGCACAGGGTGTCCCGGAGCGACTGGGTGCCAAGGTCGATCAGGCGCTGGGTAAGGCTAGCGCTGGTATCTTCAGGGGTGATTGGCGTGTGCAGGCAGCTGAGCACCGGGCCGGTGTCCAGGCCGGCGTCCATCTGCATGATGCAGGCGCCGGTTTCCGCATCGCCCGCCTCGATGGCGCGCTCGATCGGCGCCGCACCGCGCCAGCGCGGCAGCAGCGAGGCGTGGACGTTGAGGCAGCCCAGCCGGGGCAGCGCCAGTACTTCCGGCGGCAGCAGCAGTCCGTAGGCCACCACCACCATCAGGTCGGGGCGCAGCGCGCGCAGGGTTTCCAGCGTTTCCGGTGCTTCCAGGGTCAGTGGCTGGTGCACCGGAATGCCATGTTCCTGCGCCACGCTCTTGACCGGCGTGGGCAGCAGCTTCTTGCCGCGGCCGCTTGGGCGGTCCGGTTGTGAGTAAGCGCTAACAACGTTGAAACCCTGCTCCAGCAAAGCCTGCAGGTGTGCCGCGGCGAATTCGGGCGTGCCGGCGAAGACGATACGTAATGAAGAGGCGCTCATGCGGGGACGACCGGCGGCACGGACTCAGCCGACCTTCTGTTTCTTGTCCTTGAGCAGTTTGTGCTTGATACGCTGGCGCTTGAGGATGGACAGGTAGTCCACGAACAGCTTGCCGTCCAGATGGTCCACCTCATGCTGCAGGCATACGGCCAACAGGCCTTCCGCCTCCATTTCAAAAGACTCCCCCTGGCGATCCAGCGCCTGCACCCGGACGCGGCGCGGACGGGTGACGAGATCGTAGTAGCCGGGCACCGACAGGCAGCCCTCCTCGTAGCCCATGGGCTCGGGGTCGAGCACTTCGATTTCGGGATTGATGAACACCATGGGCGCGTCCTTGGCCTCGGACACGTCGAGCACCAGCAGGCGCTTGTGGATGTCCACCTGCGTGGCCGCCAGGCCGATACCCGCCGCGGCGTACATGGTTTCGAACATGTCGTCGATGACCTTGCGCAGTGCGTCGTCCACCTCGTGTACCTTGGTGGCGCGCTTGCGCAGGCGCAGATCGGGGTATTCGAGTATGGTCAATATGCTCATGGTTACGGTACGGCTGATTGGTGTTGGGATGATACGTCAATTCCGCCAGGGATGTTACGGGGCTGTGAGCGTGGTCACACCGCCGGCCCGCGAAATACTGGCGGTTTCGGCCAGGACCGGCTAAACCGAAAGAGCCTGACCGGAAGCCATCCCGAAAACGTGCCGGGCGGAGTGGCTGGCAATGCCGCCCGAGCGCAGAAACTTTTGCGATGGCTTATTGAGATATCGGGGCGCGGCGCGTGGATGCAAGCATTGCCGCAGGGGGCGGAAATCGAGCGGAACTCAAGGACGACGAAAATGCTGAAGGATTGGCTGCTGCTGTGCCTGTGCCCTGCCTTTACGCCGGTGCAGGCCAGGCGCCTGGTACAGGGTGGGCTGAACAGCGGTAGCCTGGCGGATCGCCTGCGGGTGCTTCCGGCCGATGAACTGGCCCAGGCGCGGCGCCAGCTGCCGGCGCTGCTGCGCTGGCTGGAGGGGGAGGATTGCCACGCGCTGCCGCTGTATGCGGCGGACTATCCGGCACTGTTGGCCACGCTGGCTGATCCACCGCCGATTCTCTATCTGCAGGGCAAGCCGGACCTTTTGCATTTGCCGCTGATAGCGATAGTGGGCACTCGCAAGCCAAGCGCAGAGGGGCGGCGTATCGCGCGGGAATTCGCCGCCGCCCTGGTGCGCGCGGGGTATGGGATCGTCAGCGGGCTGGCGCTTGGCATCGATGCCGAAAGCCATGCCGGCGCGCTTGGGGCGGAAGGCCTGACTCTGGCCGTGCTTGGCTCCGGGCTCGAGCGGCTTTATCCAAAGGCAAACCGCGGATTGGCGCGGCAGGTGCGCGAGCAGGGCGTCCTGATTTCGGAATTTCCGCCCTGGGCCAGCCCACGGGATTGGCACTTCCCTCTACGCAACCGCATCATCAGCGGGCTTGCGCATGGCGTACTGGTGGTGGAAGCGGCGCAGCGCAGCGGTTCGCTCATCACCGCGCATCTGGCGGCGGCGCAGGGACGCGAGGTGTTCGCCATTCCGGGCTCCATCCGCAATCCGCAAAGCCGCGGTTGCCATGCGCTGTTGCGCAATGGCGTCAAGCTGGTGGAGAACGTGGCGGACATCCTGGAGGAACTGCCCGCTCTGCTGGCTTGGGAACAGAGCCGGTTGGAGCCGCCATTGCTCCTGGCTCCGCAAGAAGCCACCGTGCTGGCGGCGCTTGGCTACGGCCCCACCTCGCTCGAAACGCTTGCGGCCGAAACCGGCTATCCGGCTCCCACGCTGCTCGGTCTTTTGGCCGCGCTGGAACTGCAGGGTCTGGCTGCGGCTTCGCCTTTGGGCTGGAGCCGCGTGGGTGAGGTGCCAACGTGAAATATATAAGACGCAAGCAAGATGAAAACCGGTAGACGGCTGACGCAAATCAAGCGTGCGGACGGTAAAGCCGCGAAACTCTGGTACAGTGCCCGTCCCTGAAGATCAGGCCGTTGTGGAGAGAGAACCGCCGTGCAAGACAATGCCATCGATATCCAGGCCGTGAAGGATTACCTGCTCGCGCTCCAGCAACGCATCTGCGAGGGGCTGGCAGCCGCCGACGGCACCACTGAATTCGGTACCGACAGCTGGAGCCGCGAGGACGGCGGCATGGGCATCACGCGCGTGATCAGCGATGGCAAGGTGCTGGAAAAAGGCGGCGTGAACTTTTCGCACGTGTTCGGCAGCCGCCTGCCGCCCGCCGCCACCGCCGCGCGCCCCGACCTGGCCGGCGGCTCGTTCCAGGCCATGGGCGTGTCGCTGGTGATCCATCCCCGCAATCCCTATGTGCCCACTTCGCACGCCAACATCCGCTTTTTCATCGCGCAGAAGCCGGGCGTGGCGCCGGTGTGGTGGTTCGGCGGCGGCTACGACCTGACGCCCTATTACGGCTTCGACGAAGACTGCCAACACTGGCATCGCACCGCCAAAATGGCTTGCGAACCGTTCGGTACAGATGTGTATGCCGACTACAAAAAATGGTGCGACGATTATTTCTTCCTGAAGCATCGCGGTGAACCGCGCGGCATCGGTGGCCTGTTCTTCGACGACCTCAACGCCGGCGGTTTCGAGCGTTGCTTCGCCTTCATGCGCGCGGTGGGCGACAGCTACCTGCCTGCCTACCTGCCGATCGTGGAACGCCGTCGCGACATGCCCTACGGCGAACGCGAAAAACGTTTCCAATGCTATCGGCGCGGGCGCTACGTGGAATTCAATCTGGTGTACGATCGCGGCACGCTGTTTGGCCTGCAGTCGGGTGTGGGACGGATCGAATCGATCCTCATGTCACTACCGCCCGAAGTGCGTTGGGACTACGATTACCGGCCCGAGCCCGGCACCGAGGAAGCGCGGCTGTACACCGATTACCTGCGTCCGCGCGACTGGATCTAGAAAATTTCATAGCGTTCCAAAACGCAATGCCGCAGCCGCTCGTAGAGTTGCAATCAGCCATAGAGAAGTTGATTAATGACCGATCGTTACGCCGTGATGGGCAATCCGGTTGCCCACAGCAAGTCGCCCTTCATTCACACCGCCTTCGCCGCGCAATGCAACCAAGCGCTGCGCTATGAGCCGCTGCTGGTGCCGCTCGATGGTTTCGCGCAGGCCGTCACCGATTTCTTTGCCGGGGACGGCAAGGGGCTGAACATCACGGTGCCGTTCAAGCAACAAGCGTGGGAGATGGCGCAGGTGCGTGCCGAAAGCGCGGCGCTGGCCGGCGCGGTGAATACCCTGCTGCGCAATGCTGACGGTTTGCTGGAGGGCCACAACACCGATGGCCCCGGCCTGGTGCGTGATCTTACCGTCAACGCAGGCGGCGAACTGCGCGGCAAAAGGGTACTGATTCTCGGCGCGGGCGGCGCCACCCGCGGCATCGTGCTGCCTTTGTTGCGGCAGACACCGGCCGAGTTGGTCATCGCCAATCGCACGGTGGCCAAGGCCGAGGCGCTGCAGGAATTGTTCGCGGAACACGGCCCGGTGCAGGCCTGCGGTTTTGCCGACCTGGCCGGGCAGCGTTTCGACTGGGTGATCAATGCCACGGCCGCGAGCTTGCAGGGCGAACTGCCGCCGCTGCCCGCCGATCTGCTGGCGCCCGGCGCCTGGTGCTGCGACCTGATGTATGCCGCCGAACCCACGGTATTCTGCCGCTGGGCGCAGGCGCACGGCGCGGCAAAGGCGCTGGATGGCCTTGGCATGCTGGTGGAACAGGCGGCGGAAGCGTTTCTGCTGTGGCGCGGCGTGCGCCCTGAAACCGGCGAGGTGCTGCGCCGGTTGCGGCAGGCAAGTTGACGCTACATCACGTCCTTGGCCGTCTTGAGATGCAGGTCCTTCAGTTTCACGTAGTGCTCGGCGCTGTAGCGTAAAAAGGCCAGTTCCTCGGTACGCAGATCGCGCACCCGCCTGGCGGGCGAGCCCACGTACAACCCGCCCGCTTCCAGGCGCTTGCCGGGCGTGACCACGCTACCGCCCCCCACCACCACGTCATCCTCGACCACGGCGCCGTCCATCACGATGGTACCCATGCCGATCAGCACCCGGTTGCCGATGGTGCAGCCATGCAGCACCGCCTTGTGGCCCACGGTGACGTCGTCGCCGATCTGCAGCGCGAAACCGTCCGGCGGCGTGGAATCCGGCGAGGTGCAGTGCAGGATGGAGCCGTCCTGGATGTTGGTGCGGGCGCCGATGCGGATGGTGTGCACGTCGCCGCGCGCCACCGCCATGGGCCAGAGCGAACTGTCGGCGCCGATGCTGACGTAGCCGATGACCACGGCGCTGTCGTCCACGAACGCGCGTTCGCCGAGGGTGGGGTAGTGGTCGAGATAGGAGCGGATGGTCATGGGAGGGGGAACCCGGCTGGCCTGAACCGGAGGGATTCTAGCCGCTGTATCAACGGCACCACAATGAAAAAACCCAAGCCGTGTCGCCACGGCCCCGATACCGGTGTTTCACGGCATTATTGGCGGTCTCGCCAGGCCGGCCACTAGGTCAAGCGAATTGATTTATGTCATGGCGGAGGTTTTTTGACGGATGGCAGCACCGGCCGATTTGCTGCTATACTCCGGCCCGCTTTAGCGGACTGGCCTGGTCTTGATTCATCTCTTGGTTTATCGAGGCTGCTTTCGGAGCCACGCAGTGTAGTCGGCGGGCGGCCTGGCACTTCCCAGATACTTGCTTCCGAAACTGTCGCTTAGCATGAGCAGTTGATGCATGAGCTGATGCATAAGATGCATGCGTTGATGCATAAAAAATAGTTGTTTCCCACGAAGAATATGATTCGCTGAGAACCTAACGGACTCGGCCTTCTCTTGCATTGTCTGCATTGCATTCATGCATTGCACGTGCACCGCGCGCGAAATGACGAGCGTAGCGCTCGAAATAGGCGATGCGCGCGGAAAATAGAGCGGGCGGTGGGGAGACAACCTTGCGAGGCCTTCCAGAGATGGGGCCTTGGAAATTGAATTCAAGATGAGAATGTGGAGAGCCGGCGAATGCTGCCAACAATCAAGAAAAGGGTAAACAAACTCTGGTCGGGAACCGTGTTGATGTGCCTGGCGGCGCTGTTGCCCGCCCTGGGGTTGGCGGCGGAAGTGAACATGCCCAGGGGTGTCACGGCCATCAGCCGCGACACCTACGATCTGCACATGACCATCATCTGGGTGTGCGTGGTGATCGGCATCATCGTCTACGGCGTGCTGGTCTACTCCCTGATCAAGTTCCGCAAATCCAAGGGCGCGGTTGCCTCCACGTTCCATCACAGCACCAAGCTCGAGATCGTCTGGACCCTCATCCCCTTCCTGATCCTGGTTGGCGTGGCGATCCCTTCCACCGAAGTGCTCTCCCGCATCTACGACACCACTGAATCCGAAGTCGACATCCTGGTTACCGGCTACCAGTGGCGCTGGCAGTACCGCTACCTCTCCGATGAAGGCGAGGAAGTGGCGTTCTTCAGCAACCTCACCACGCCGCAGGAACAGATCCAGAACGAAGCCGACAAGGGCGAACATTACCTGCTGGAAGTGGACGAGCCGCTGGTCGTTCCCACCAACACCAAGGTGCGCCTGCTGCTGACCTCCGCCGACGTGATCCACGCCTGGTGGGTGCCCGCGTTCGCCGTCAAGAAAGATGCCATCCCCGGCTTCATCAACGAATCCTGGTTCAACGTGGAAGAGCCCGGCATCTATCGCGGCCAGTGCGCCGAACTGTGCGGCCAGCTGCACGGCTTCATGCCGATCGTGGTCAACGCCGTGGACCGGGCGGAATACGATGCCTGGTTGGCTGAAAAACAGGAAGCCGCCGCCGCGGTCGCCGAGCTGGCCAGCCAGGAATGGACGCTGGATCAGCTGGTTGCCGAAGGCCAGGGCGTATACACCACGTTCTGCGTGGCCTGCCACCAGGCCAATGGCCAGGGCCTGCCGCCCGCGTTCCCGGCGCTGACGGGCAGCCCGATCGCCACCGGCCCGATAGAAGATCACATCGACGTGGTATTGCATGGCCGTCCCGGCACCGCGATGGCGGCGTATGGTGCGCTGCTCAATCCGGTACAGCTGGCGGCAGTCATCACCTTCGAACGCAACGCACTCGGCAACAGCACGGGTGACATGGTGACCCCGGTTGAAATCCTGGAGGCGCTGGCGGCCGAGTAAGCCGCGCGCCCCACCCGATACGATAGAAATTACGAGAGCTTGAGGAGTCACTGAGATGGCGACTGGACACGACGATCACCACCACGGCCCGGCCAAGGGGATCACCCGTTGGCTGTATACCACCAACCACAAGGACATCGGCTCGATGTACCTGTGGTTCAGCTTCATGATGTTCCTGGTGGGGGGCACGTTCGCACTGGTCATCCGCGCCGAATTGTTCCAACCCGGTCTGCAGTTCCTGGAGCCCAACTTCTTCAACCAGATGACCACCATGCACGGCCTGGTGATGGTGTTCCTGGCGGTAATGCCCGCCTTCGTCGGCCTGGCCAACTGGATGGTGCCGATGATGATCGGCGCGCCCGACATGGCGCTGCCGCGCATGAACAACTGGAGCTTCTGGATTCTGCCCTTCAGCTTCCTGCTGTTGTTTTCCACGCTGTTCATGGAATCCGGCGGCCCCAACTTCGGCTGGACCTTCTACGCGCCGCTCTCCACCACCTACGCGCCGTCCAGCGTCACGTTCTTCATCTTCGCCATCCACATCATGGGGATGTCCTCGATCATGGGGTCGATCAACATCATCGCCACCATCCAGAACATGCGCGCTCCCGGCATGACCTACATGAAGATGCCGATGTTCGTGTGGACCTGGCTGATCACCGCCTACCTGCTGCTGGCGGTGATGCCGGTACTGGCCGGCGCCGTCACCATGATGCTGTTCGACATCCACTTCGGCACCAGCTTCTTCAACGCCGCCGGCGGTGGCGATCCGGTGCTGTTCCAGCACGTGTTCTGGTTCTTCGGGCATCCCGAGGTGTACATCATGATCCTGCCGGCCTTCGGCATCGTTTCCGAGATCATCTCCACCTTCTCCCGCAAGCGGTTGTTCGGCTACGATTCGATGGTGTACGCCACCGCGTCGATCGCGTTCCTGTCGTTCATCGTCTGGGCGCACCACATGTTCACCACCGGCATGCCGCTGGCGGGCCAGCTGTTCTTCATGTATTCCACCATGCTGATCGCCGTTCCCACCGGGGTGAAGGTGTTCAACTGGGTCACCACCATGTTCAAGGGCTCGCTGACCTTTGAAACGCCGATGCTGTTCGCCATCGCATTCGTGGTGCTGTTCACCCTGGGCGGTTTTACCGGCCTGATGCTTGCCGCCTCGCCCGCCGACTTCCAGTATCACGACACCTACTTCGTGGTGGCGCACTTCCACTACGTGCTGGTGCCGGGCGCCGTGTTCTCCATCATGGCCGCCGCCTACTACTGGCTGCCGAAGTGGACCGGCCACATGGTCGACGAAAACCTGGGCCGCCTGCACTTCTGGCTGTCCTTCATCGGCATCAACGTCCTGTTCTTCCCGCAGCACTTCCTGGGGCTGGCCGGCATGCCGCGCCGCATTCCCGACTACGCGCTGCAGTTCGCCGATTTCAACATGCTGTCCAGTATCGGTGCCTTCATCTTCGGCTTCAGCCAGCTGCTGTTCCTGTTCATCGTGATCAAAACGGTCCGTGGCGGGAAAAAGGCCACCGCCGAAGTCTGGGAAGGTTCCCATGGTCTGGAGTGGACCGTGCCCTCGCCGGCGCCGTACCACACCTTCACTGTACCGCCCGTCATCAAGTAAGGCGGGAGGACCGGAGTCAGGAGCGCGCTGCCGTGAAAGACAAACATCAAAGTTCACTGAGCAAGCTGGTGGCCAAGCTGGCCCTGGCGGTGGTGGGAATGTTTGCCTTCGGCTTCGCGCTGGTGCCGTTGTATGACGTGATCTGCGAGATTACGGGCCTCAACGGCAAGACCGGCGGCCGCTACGAGTATCAGGCGGAAACCGTCGGCGTGGATGAAAGCCGCGAGGTCACCGTGCAGTTCGCCGCCAGCAACAACGCCGGCATGTCATGGGAATTCAGGCCCATGCAGAACCAGGTAACGGTGCATCCGGGCGAATTGACGGAAGTGACGTTCTACGCCCGCAACCCCACCGGGAAGCGGATGATCGCGCAGGCGATCCCGAGCGTCGCGCCCTCGCGCAGCGCCGACTACCTGCGCAAGACGGAATGCTTCTGCTTTACCCAGCAGGTGCTGGAAGCGGGTGAGGAAGTGGAAATGCCGCTGTTGTTCTTCGTCGATCAGGCGATCCCGGGCGACATCCACAAGTTCACGCTGTCCTACACGCTGTTCGACGTGACGCAGAATTTCGCCGGACGTGACCTGTCGGCAAAGTAAAAGATTGATCGGATTTTTCGGAAAAGGCTGAAAAAAGATGGCAAATGTAACCAATGATGCAACGCACGGCACGCACGATGAGTACTTTGTGCCCGCGCAGTCGAAGTACCCGATCTGGATGTCGTTCGGGGTGTTTCTGTTCGTCTTTTCCATGGCTCATCTGCTCAACAATCTCAAGGCCGATGTAGGTGGCACCTTCTGGGGCTGGATGACCTTCGGCGGTTTCCTGGTGATCGCGGCGACGCTGTTCAACTGGTTCTCGACGCAGATTCATGAAAACCATCTGGGCCTGCCCAATGCCCAGGTCAAGCGCTCCTACGTGCTGGGCATGTACTGGTTCATCTTTTCCGAAGTGATGTTCTTCTCCGCGTTCTTCGGCGCACTGTTCTACGTGCGCCAGTGGGCGGTGAGCTGGCTCGGCGGCGAAGGCGACAAGGGCGTCAGCAATTTTCTGTGGCCTGATTTCCAGGCCAGCTGGCCCCTGATCAACAACCCCAACCCGGAGCTGTTCACCAACCCGGAAGCCTCCATGGCCTGGCCCGGCTTTTCCCAGATCATGAGTTATCTGCCGCTGTGGAACACCATCATCCTGATCAGCTCCAGCGTTACCGTGCACATCGCGCACCTGGCGCTGAAAAACGGCAATCGAAAACAGCTGATCGGCTGGCTTGGCCTGACCGTGCTGCTGGGCTGCGTGTTCCTGTTCCTGCAGGTGGAAGAATACGCGGAAGCGTACGAGCACATGGGCCTGACGCTGAATTCCGGCATCTACGGTTCCACCTTCTTCCTGCTCACCGGTTTCCACGGTTTCCACGTTACGCTGGGCACCTTCATGCTGGCGGTGATGTGGCTGCGTTCGGTCAAGGGCCACTTCAAGCCGGAGGATCACTTTGGCTTCGAGGCGGCGTCCTGGTACTGGCATTTCGTGGACGTGGTGTGGGTGTGCCTGTTCCTCTTCGTGTACATCCTGTGAGCCGGCGCCACTAGAACAATAATGCGGCTGCGGTGCCATTGGGTGCCGTAGCCCAACAACAAGACAAGTGAGGGGTGCGTGGAACGGGAGACTGTGAGCGCGCCCTTTTTTATTGGCTAAGGGCTTTTTATCGGCTAAGGGCTTTTTTTGGCTAAGGGCTTTTTTATTGGCTTGGGGCTAAGGGCTTTTTTGGGCTAAGGCTGATGCAGCCAGGGTGCGTCCAGGCGCAGTTCGCCGGACATCACGCCGTACACGAGACAGATGATCAGCAGTACCGCGAGGGTTACGCGCACGCCAAGCGCGAACAGCGTACGTCTGCCCTCGCCCTGGTCCTTGAAAAAGAAAGCGGCGCCGCTGACCAGGCTGAGTATCATGGCAACGAGCAGCACGACGATGAGTATGCGCAACATAGGATAAGGCTCGGAAGGCTTGCGCCCATGGTAGCAAAGTGTGGTGGGCGGCGGCAGAGAAACCTCGGCAGTGGGCGGGCACATGTGGCAGCGACTGAAGCAATATCATTTCGACTGGAAGCTCACCCTGCTGTACGTGCTGCTGTTGCCGCTGCTCTTGCGGCTCGGATTCTGGCAGCTGGCGCGGGAACAGGAAAAGCGCGATCTGCTGGCGGTGTACGACAGCCGCCAGCAAGAGCTGCCGGTGGATCTGCAGACGCTCGATCCCATGCAGGATCTGCAGTACCGGCAGGTGGAATTCAGCGGCCGTGCCGACAACGAACATGTGTTCCTGCTCGACAACCGCATCGTCGGCGGGCAGGTGGGTTATGAAGTGCTGCAGGCGGTGCAGACTGCCGAAGGGGTTGGCGTGTTCGTCAACCGCGGCTGGGTGGCGCAGGGCCGCACGCGTGCGGATCTGCCCACTGTGGCGCCATTGCCGGCCACATTGAACGTTGCCGGCAGCGTCTACGTGCCGGTGGGCGAGCAGGTAGTGCTCAATGACGAACTGATGGCGCCGGGCTGGCCCAAGGTAATCCAGGTGCTCGAGCCCGGGCGGATGTGGCAGGCGGCCGGCCTGCAGGGCACGGTGTTCCCGTATACGGTCAGGGTGGCGCAAGACGTGCCGGGCGCGTTGACGCGCAACTGGCCGGTGATCAACCTGAGCCCGGAAATGCACCGTGGCTATGCCGTGCAATGGTTTGCCATGGCGACGATGCTCACCCTGCTCTACCTGGTGTACAGCACCCGCAGGGAAAGTACCGCACCGGATGCGGATGCCTGACTTTTTGATATCGCGATAGCGAGAAATGTAGCGAGAACCCGCGTGGACAAAAACAAACTCAAGCTCATCGCTCTTCTGGGCATCGCCATCGTGCCGCTCAGCCTGGCCACCTGGGCCTTCAACAAGGCGATCGAGCATGGCGTGGGGGGCACCACCAACAAGGGCGTGCTGGTCACGCCGGTGCTGGATCTCGCCGAACTGGGCCTGCGTGATGCCGAAGGTGGCCCCGCCTATCAAGGTTTCGAGGAACTGACTGCCGGCGTCAGCCCGGACGATTACGATCCACGCCCCTGGCAACTGCTGTACCTGGGCACCGCCAACTGTGATGCGGGCTGCGAGGACCGGCTGTTTTTCCTGCGCCAGATGCACATCCTGCTTGCGGGCGACGCTCCCCGCGTGCAGCGCGTCTACGTGCAGGTGGGCCAGGGCACGCAGCTGGATCCGGGCGTGGCGGCGCTGCTGGAACGGGAACATCCCGGCATGCGCGCGGTGTTCGTGGACTCCGCCACCTTGGGCGCGGAGCTGGCGCCCTCCGCCGCGGGGCACGATCCCGTCGCTGAGCACTATATCTACGTCGCCGATCCGGTCGGCAACGTCATGATGTACTTCACCCCCGGGAACACGCCGGAGCAGATACTGTCCGATCTCGAGAAACTGCTGAAAAGAAGCAGCCTGGGTTAACTTTTTACAAGCAGGACCGCCATGACCATGACCAAACCCACCTACGGCCTCGTGCTGTTCGCCACGGCGCTGGCGCTGTGCGTGGTGATACTGGGCGCCTTCACCCGCCTGCGCGACGCCGGACTCGGCTGTCCCGACTGGCCCGGCTGCTACGGCCACCTGACCTGGCCGGGCACCGAAGAGCAGATCGCCAACGCCGAAGCGCGTTTTCCCGAAGCGCCGTTCGAGGTACACAAGGCCTGGCCGGAAGTGGTGCATCGTTATTTCGCCGGCACGCTTGGGCTGGTGATCATCGCAATCAGCGTGCTGGCCTGGAAAAACCGCGACAAGCCGGGACAGCCGCTCAAGCTGCCGCTGTTGCTGCTGGCGCTGGTGATCGCGCAGGGACTGTTCGGCATGTGGACGGTCACGCTGAAACTGTGGCCGCAGGTGGTTACCACGCATCTGTTGGGCGGCTTCACCACGCTGAGCCTCTTGTGGCTGTTGGCCCAGCGCCTGCGCAATGCGCCCTGGCCGCATCCCAATGTACCGCTGGCGCGTTGGCGCGCGCTGCGCCCGCTGGCGGCGGCGGGATTGGTATTGGTGGTATTGCAGATTGCGCTTGGCGGCTGGACCAGTTCCAACTACGCGGCGCTGGCCTGCCCGGACCTGCCCACCTGCCAGGGCCACTGGTGGCCGCCGATGGATGCCAAAAGCGGTTTCGACGTGTTTCAGGAGATCGGCCCCAACTACCTCGGCGGCCAGCTCGACGGCGCGGCGCGCGTGGCCATCCACATGGGGCATCGCATCGGCGCATTGGTGGTGCTCGGGTCGCTGTGTTTCCTGCTGATGCAGCTCTACCGCAATGCCGGTGGCGCCGCCCTGCGCCGGCAGGCAAACGTGATCGCGGCGCTGCTTGCGATCCAGGTGTGTCTGGGCCTGAGCAACGTGCTGTGGTCGCTGCCGCTGCCCGTCGCGGTTGCCCACAACGCCGGCGGTGCCTTACTATTGCTATCCCTCGTAAGCCTCAACTACCAGCTCTACAAGAGCTGCGCCGGCAGCCATGTCTGAAGCCACCAGTCTGAAAAGAAGCGCCAGTTGGCGCGACTACTATGAGATGTGCAAACCGCGCGTCGTCATGATGATGGTGCTCACCTCGCTGGTGGGCATGTTCCTGGCGGTGCCCGGCATGGTGCCCCTGGACGCGCTGCTGTGGGGCAATCTCGGCATTGCGCTGGTGGCCGGCGCCGGCGCCGCGGTCAATCATCTGATCGACCACCGCATCGACGTGCAGATGCAGCGCACCCTCAAGCGTCCGATTCCGCAGGGCAAGGTAAGCCCCACGCAGGCACTGGTGTTCGCCTGTGTGATCTGCCTGCTGGGCATGGCGATCCTGCTGGTGTTCGTCAATCCGCTCTGCGCCTGGCTCACCCTGGCCTCCTTCATCGGCTATGCCATCATCTATACCGGCTGGCTCAAGCGCGCCACGCCGCAGAATATCGTGATCGGCGGGCTCTCGGGCGCCATGCCGCCGCTGCTGGGCTGGACCGCGGTCACCGGCACCGTCGAGCCGGGCGGGCTGATGCTGGTGCTGATCATCTTCGCGTGGACGCCGCCGCACTTCTGGCCGCTGGCCATTCACCGCAAGAAGGACTACGCCAAGACCAACATCCCGATGCTGCCCGTTACCCACGGCGAGGCGCTCACCAAACTGCACACGCTGCTGTACACCATCATCATGCTGCTGGTGTCGGCGCTGCCCTATCTCACCGGCATGAGCGGCCTGCCCTATCTGTTCGCGGCGCTGGTGCTTGGCGCCGGTTTCCTTTACTACGCGATCCTGCTGATGGTCAGCAAGCGCAGCCAGGTGGCGATGCAGACGTTCCGTTATTCCATCGTGTACCTGATCGCGCTGTTCATCGCCCTTTTGGTGGATCACTACCTCTGATGCAACGCAATATCGCCAATACCGTCATCAGCCTGGTGGCTTTCATGGCGCTCATCGTGGGCCTGCTGGTGCACCGGGTGCTGTCGCCACCGGCGATGACCAACGAGCAGATGCTCGAGAATGGCCTGTTCGTGTACGAAGTGCCGCGCCGCATCAGCGACTTCACGCTCACCAATCAGGATGGCGAACCCTTCACGCAGGACTGGTTCAAGGGCAAGTGGTCGCTGGTGTTCTTCGGCTACACCTATTGCCCGGACATCTGCCCCATCACCATGGCCACCATCCATCAGTTCGAGGAAACGCTGGCCAAGGTGGACAAGGATGCCGCCGCCAAGGTGCAGGTGGCGATGATCTCAGTGGATCCCGAGCGCGACACGCCCGAGCGGCTTGGGGACTATGTGCGCTTTTTCGGCGCGGATTACGTGGGCGCCACCGGCGAATACATCGACGTGTTCAACCTGGCGCGCCAGGTCAACGTGGCCTTCGGCTACCAGCCGCAGGAAGACGGCACGTACCTGGTGAACCACAGCGGCGAAGTGGTGCTGATCAACCCGGAAGGGCACTTCCACGGCTTTTTCAAAAGCCCGCAGGACCCCAACAAGATGGCTGCCACCTTCCGCTCGGTGCTCAACCTCTGGCAGATGTAGGGTACCGCGAGTGCCGGCAACGGAAGGCCTGGCAAACGCACTGAAACCTTGCAGCCAAACGCTCAGGAGCGTGCCGGCACCGGCAGGCTGAGCAGGAACAGCAGCGCCGATCCCACCACGATGCTTGGCCCGGTGGGCGTATCCCACAACCACGACGCGCCGATGCCGAGCAGCACCGCCAGGCAGCCCGCCACACTGGCGCCAAGCGCCATCTGTTCGGGGCTTGCGGCAAAGCGCCGCGCGGTGGCCGGTGGAATGATCAGCAGGGAGGTGATCAACAGCACACCGACGATCTTCATCGACACCGCCACCACCATCGCCATCACCAGCATCAGCACCAGCCGCAGATGGCGCACGGGCAGCCCTTCCACCTGCGCCAGTTCCTGATGCAGCGTCAGCGCCAGCAGGCGATTCCAGTACCAGGCGAGCAGCGCGCAGGCAAGCGCGCCGCACAGCGCCATCACCAGCAGATCGTGCGGAGAAACCGCCAGGAGATCGCCGAACAGGAACGCCATCAGGTCGATGCGGTTGTCGGTAAAGCTGATCATCACCAGCCCAAGCGCCAGCGTGCTGTGCGCCAGGATGCCGAGCAGCGTGTCGGTGGCAAGCGAGCGGTGCCGTTCCAGCAGCACCAGCAGCAGCGCCACCGTGCAGCAGGACACGATCACGGCCGCCTGCACGTTGATTTGCAGCAACAGGCTCAACGCAATACCAAGCAGCGCCGAATGCGCCAGCGTGTCGCCGAAATAGGCCATGCGTCGCCACACGATGAAGCAGCCCAGGGGACCGGCCACCAGCGCCAGCAGCAAACCGGCCACGATGGCCCTGACCAGAAAATCCGCGATCATGGTTCGTGCCTGTGTTCGGTCACCACGTCGCCGGCCAGGTCGTGGTGGTGATTGTGGTGATGCATGTAGACCGCCATCGCTTCCACGCCGCGCCTGCCGAAAAGCTCCAGGTAAGCGGGGTCGCTGCTGACCTGTTCGGGGCGGCCATGGCAGCACACGTGCTGGTTGAGGCAGATCACCTCATCGGTGGAGGACATCACCAGATGCAGATCGTGCGACACCATCAGCACGCTGCAATGGTGGCGGTCGCGAATCTGGGTGATCAGACGATACAGTTCCGCCTGCCCTTTCAGGTCGACGCCCTGGGTGGGTTCGTCCAGCACCAGCAATTGCGGCCGCAGCAACAGCGCGCGCGCCAGCAATACCCGCTGCAGTTCGCCGCCCGACAGCGTGCTCAGGCGCGAGCGCAGCACGTGCGCCGCGCCCACTTCCTGCAGTGTGGCCTGGAGGTTGGCGAGGTTGGCGTGCGGCGTCAGCCGCAGAAAGCGTTCCACCTGGATCGGCATGGTGGCTTCCACCTGCAGGCGCTGCGGCATGTAGCCGATGCGCAGGCCCGCGCGGCGTTCCACCACGCCGCCGTGGGGGAGCAAGAGGCCCATGGCGATCTTGATCAACGTGGTCTTGCCGGCGCCGTTCGGGCCGATCACGGTAACGATCTGGCCGGGGGCGATGCGCAGCGACACCTTGTCCAGCACGGCGCGGCCATCGGGGGCAAAGCCCACGTCGCGCAGCTGCAGCAAAGGGCCGGAGGTATCAGAAGGAGTGGTGTCGTTCAAGGCAATGGCCGCGGGGCCCGGCGAGGGCTTATCGAGAGGTTCGGATGCGCACGAGGCTCCTGCGCGCAAGGCGGTATATCATAGCATCCTTTATTCGCAGAGCAGTCCGTCCCATGTCCGTAGTCGCCGTTCCCAAGTCCGTTCCGCATGCGCTGCTGCGCGTGCTGTTGCTGCTGTCGCTGGTCCTGGGAAGCATGGCGGCGATGGCCGCGCCGCGCGTGGCCACCAGCATCCGGCCGCTGCAGTTGATCGCGGCGGCGGTGATGGACGGCGTGGGACAACCGGAGCTGGTGCTTGGCGCCGGCCAGGATCCGCACGAGATTTCGTTGCGGCCTTCCGAACGGCGCCTGTTGGCCGAGGCCGATCTGGTGCTGTGGATCGGTCCCGCGCTGGAATTTCCGCTGCAGAGCATCCTGGCGCTGCGGCCGGAGGCTTTGCTGACGGCGCAAACCCTGCCCGGCATCGAGCTATTGCCCGCCGGCGACAGCGTCGATCCGCACCTCTGGCTCAGCCTGGCGAATGCGCAAGTGATCGCCGCTGCGCTTGCCGAGCGCCTGGTTGCGCTCGATCCCGTCCAGGCGGCGCGCTATCGGGAAAACCTGCAGCGCTTCGACACCGTGCTTGCCGCCACGCGCGAGGACACCCATGCCGTGCTTGCCGCCGCCAATCCCCTTGCCTGGGGGGTTTACCATCACGCGCTCGTTTATCTGGAACATGAACAAGGGTTGCCGGCGGCGCTGACCATCACCGACAGCCACGGCAACATGCCGGGCGTGCGTGCGCTGCGTGGCACACGCCAGATGTTGGCGGAACGGAACCTGGGGTGTCTGCTGGCCGAACCCGGCGTGGACCTTGCCAAGGTGCGCAGCCTGCTGGACCGTCCCAGGCTGGACATCCTGACCGTGGATATCCTGGGTACCGACCAAGCGCTGGCGCCCGGCGGCTATCCCGCCATGTACGAAACCCTGGTGGCGGCGCTCGTCGCCTGCGCAAAGGATAGGGACAATGACTGATGCTTCCCCGCTGGTCCTGGTAGACGGCTCGTCGTATCTCTTCCGCGCCTTCCACGCGCTGCCGCCGCTCAAGACCCGCTCCGGGCAGGACACCGGCGCCATCAAGGGCGTGATCAGCATGATCCGCGCCCTGATCAAGCAATACCCGCAAAGCCGCGTCGCCGTGGTGTTCGACGCCAAGGGCGAAACCTTCCGCAACCGGCTGTTTACTGAGTACAAGGCCAACCGTCCGCCCATGCCGGAGGAACTGCGCACGCAGATCGCTCCCATCCACGCCATCATCCGCGCCATGGGCCTGCCGCTGTTGATCGTCGACGACGTGGAAGCCGACGACGTGATCGGCACCCTGGCGCAGCAAGCCTGGCAGCAGGGCGTGCAAACGCTGATCTCCACCGGCGACAAGGACATGGCGCAGCTGGTGAACGAACACGTCACGCTGCTCAACACCATGACCAACGAACGGCTCGACGTGGCGGGCGTGGAGGCCAAGTTCGGCCTGCCGCCCGCCTGCATCGTCGACTACCTGGGACTGATGGGCGACAAGATCGACAATATCCCCGGCATTCCCGGCGTGGGCCCCAAGACGGCGGTGAAATGGCTGCAGGAATACGGTTCGGCGCGCGAGCTGATCGCCCGTGCCGATGAGATAAAGGGCAAGGCCGGCGAGAACCTGCGCGCCAATCTGACACTGCTGGAGCTTTCGGTGCGTCTGGCCACCATCAAGCTGGACGTGACGCTGGAATTCGGCCCCACCGACCTGAGAGCGCAGCCGCCGGACCAGCCGGAACTGCTGCGCCTGTTCCAGGAACTGGAATTCAAGAGCTGGATCCGCGAACTGGAAGAGCTCGGCGTGGCGCCCGCCGCGTCCGATGCCCAGGAACCGGCGCAGGCGCAGGATGACGCGGATGCCGCCGCGCAGGCCGCCAGGGCGCTGCCGGCGGAAACCCAGGTCACTATCGTCGCCGATGCCCAGGCGCTCGCCGCGCTCGGCAGGCAACTGGCGGATCAGCGCAGCGTGGCATTGACGGTGGAAACCGACGGCGCGCATTTCATGCAGGCCGCCCTGATCGGCCTGTCGCTGTGCTGGAAAGGCGGCGAAGCCTGGTACATCCCGCTTGGCCACGACCTGCTCGGCGGCGGCGAACAACTGGCCAGCAGTGACGTGATGGGAGTACTGCGGCCGCACCTGGAAAACCAGAGTCTGTTCAAGACCGGCCACGACCTCAAGTTTGCCTCGCACATCCTGCGCCGCCATGGCGTGATGCTGCGCGGGCGCCGCTTTGACACCATGCTGCAGTCCTACGTGCTCGATTCGGTGGCGTACAAACATACGCTGGATCGGCTCGCCGACAATTTTCTCGGCCTCACCCTGCCCTCGCGCGAGGAACTGCTCGGCAAGGGCCGCAACAAGCTCGGCTTCGCGCAGCTGGCGGTGACCGATGCCGCCGCCTGGTCGGGCAAGTGCGCCGATTACTGCTGGCGCCTGCAGGGGCTCCTGAGCGCGCAATTGCAGCAGACGGGCGAGCTGGCGCAGGTGTACCGCTATTTCGAAATTGCGCTCCTGCCAGTGCTCACCCGCATGGAAGCCGCCGGCATTCGCGTCAACGTGGAAGTGCTGGCCAAACAGAGCCAGGAGCTGGCGGTACGCCTCCAGGAGTTGGAAAGCCAGGCACATGAACTTGCCGGCGAAGCGTTCAACCTGGGGTCGCCGGCACAGCTGCAGAAAATCTTCTTTGAAAAACTGCAGTACCCGGTGATCTCCAAGACCGACAAGGGCCAGCCCTCCACCGCCGAACCCGTGCTGCAGGAACTCTCACGCAACTACGAACTGCCGCGCGTGATCCTGGAACACCGCGGGCTGAGCAAGCTCAAGAGCACCTACACCGACAAACTGCCGCTCGACATCCAGCCCGATACCGGCCGCATCCACAGCACCTTCCAGCAGGCGGTGGCCGCCACCGGACGTCTGTCCTCCACCGAACCGAACCTGCAGAACATTCCGATCCGCACCGAGGAAGGCCGCCGCATCCGCACCGCGTTCATCCCGGCGCCGGACAAACTGTTGCTGGCGGCGGATTATTCACAGGTGGAACTGCGCATCATGGCGCATCTGTCGGGCGACCCCGGCCTGGTGCGCGCCTTTGCCGAAGGGCTGGACGTGCACCGCGCCACCGCCGCGGAAATCTTCGGACTGCCGCTGGACCAGGTAAGCGGCGATCAGCGCCGCAGCGCCAAGGCCATCAACTTCGGCCTCATCTACGGCATGTCCGCCTTCGGTCTGGGCAACCAGCTCGGCATCGGCCGCGGCGAGGCGCAGGACTACGTGGACCGCTACTTTCTCCGCTATCCCGGCGTGCGCGACTACATGGACAACACCCGCGCGCTGGCGAATGAACAGGGCTACGTGGAAACGCTGTTCGGCCGCCGCCTGTACCTGCCCGACATCAAGGCGCGCAACCCGGCGCTGCGCAAGGCCGCCGAGCGCACCGCCATCAACGCGCCCATGCAGGGCACCGCCGCCGACATCATCAAGCAGGCCATGGTGGACATCGACCAATGGCTCAAGGTGGCCGGACTGGACGCCCGCCTGGTGCTGCAGGTACACGACGAACTGGTGTTTGAAGTGGCCCCGGACGATCTCGACGCGCTCAAGACCGGCGTGCGTTTCCGCATGGTGTCGGCTGCCGCGCTGCGCGTGCCGCTGGTGGTGGACATGGGACAGGGGTACAGCTGGGACGAAGCGCATTAGGGAGGCGCTGCATGATCTCTGTGGCGGCGCATCGCGGTGCTCGGCTGCGCGTGCGCCTTCACGGGTTTGGCGCTCGGCGGTACAGGATGGTTGGTTAAAAACTGTGCCGCCGTGCGTACGAGTACAATGCAAAAAAATCTACAATCGGGTTGAACTTCGGGCAGGGTGCAGGGTCTATGACTACAGCAGACTGGTTTTCTCCCCGATTTTCCCAGGCTGCTGTTTGAGAGATATCTCCTGAGATCTCAGGAGGCGCCGGGCCCTGACTGTCTTCTCCTACGGTCAGGGCCCGCATCTTTTCCGGCCCCTGAATTTATTCCTTCCTGTTTTTACAGTTTTTGGGGTGGGACCCCCACGGTCGCTTTCAGGGGCACCCGGCTTCCTCTTCCCCCAACAGCCAACCATCCAGCCGCGCCCGCAATTCATCCACGCCGGTGCCGTCCATCGCCGAAAACAGCTGCACGCTCACCAGCGGCGAATGCAGCGCTTTGTCCATCTGCAGCAGGGCGCTGCGGGCCGCTCCGTACTTGAGCTTGTCGGCCTTGGTGAGCAGCACGTGCAGCGGCATCTGCGCCTGGCGGCACCAGGTCACGATGGTGGCGTCGAGTTCCTTGAGCGGATGGCGGATGTCCACCAGCAGCACCAGCCCGCGCAGCACCTCGCGCCGCTGCAGGTAGCGCTCCAGTTCCTGCTGCCATTTGCGCTTCATTGCCGGCGGCACCTTGGCGTAGCCGAAGCCCGGCAGGTCCACCAGAAAACGCTGTTCGCCCAAGCCAAAATAGTTCAGCAGCTGCGTGCGCCCCGGCGTTTTGCTGGTGCGCGCCAGCTTGTTCTGCCGCGTCAGCGCGTTGATGGCGCTGGAC
>Ga0182745_1000559_pt1 | contig 40878 bp, 37 predicted proteins | sample eDN3rd30CKraftBY_FD_128523 | JGI IMG/M metagenome (GOLD analysis project Ga0182745, IMG submission 128523) | Enriched backyard soil microbial communities from Emeryville, California, USA - eDNA 3rd pass 30_C Kraft BY (version 2) (version 2) | ecosystem: Environmental > Terrestrial > Soil >...
CATCTGGCGGGCGATTTTTGACGCAGACCCCGGCTTCGCCAGCCTTCGTTTTGAGGAGATGCTCACCTACATCTCCGTGGGTTGGATCATCCGTTCCATCTACTTCAATAACATCGACGTACAGCTTTCCCAGGAAATCATCGAAGGAAAAATTACCGCGGCCTTGCTGAAACCTGTGGATCTGCAGGCGAGCATACTGGCGCGGTCTTTGGGTGAATCCGCATTTCGCACCATGATGCTGGCGGTTCCGTCCTCGCTGTTATTGTTCGCCGTATATCCGCTGCTGCCCCCGGCGAGCGTGGAAGCTTTTGTCCTGTTCCTGCTCGCGCTGCTGGCAAGCGTGCTGCTGGTCAGTTCGATGAACTTTTTCGTGGGCACTTTCGCCGTCAAGATGAAGAGCATCCTGGGTTTGTTGCGCGCCAAGTTTTACCTGATGGACCTGCTATCGGGCCTGATCGTGCCGATATCGCTCTTCCCTGCCCCCATACGGGAGATTTCAGCGTGGCTGCCCTTCGAGCACATCGTCTATACGCCTTTGATGATCTATCTCGGAAAAGCCAGTGGTGCGGCCGCCTGGCAAGCGCTGGCGATCAGTTGGGCATGGGTGGCGCTGTGCGTTCTGACCGGGTCCCTGTTCTGGCGAGCGATGAGCCGACAGATGACCATTCACGGAGGTTAAGCCATGCGCACGCTGGGTCTGGTTTGGCAATACTTCATCCAATACAGCAAGATGCGCCTGGCCTATCGGGCTGATTTTCTCGTCTCCGCCGTCACCACCCTACTAGGCACCCTGGCCGGCATCGCGGGCGTCTGGCTGATGTTCCGGCAGGCGCCGGTCATTGAGGGATGGAGTTTCGATGAAATCGTCTTCCTCTACGGATTTGGCCTGCTGCCCATGTCGCTCTTTAACCTACTGAGCATCAACCTCTACTTCTTCAGCGAGATCTATATCATCCAGGGGAAATTTGATCGGGTGCTGCTGCGGCCAGTTCATTCGCTGGTGCAGATTCTCTTTGAACAGTTCCGGGTAGAAGCACTGGCAGATCTGGCGCTAGGCATAGGAATCATGGTCTATACGGCGCCACGTATTGGGGTTGCGCTCGATTGGCAAGCCTGGGGCTTGGTGCTGGCGGCCGCAATCCTGGGGGCAGCCCTTTACATCGCCGTATTTCTGGCGCTGACCGTGGTGAGTTTCTGGATGGAAGACCGGGTCGGCATCATTCCGCCGATCTACAACATGATGGCCTTCGGCAGATACCCGTTGGATATCTACGGCACGCCGATCAAGATCTTCTTCAGTTGGATTCTGCCCTTCGGCTTCGCTGCCTACTACCCGGTCGCGTACCTGCTCAGCAAGCCCGGCGCCGCCAATCTGGCCCTCTACCTTCCAGTGGTAACCGCCGGCTTCATCGCCCTCGCGGTGATGTTATGGAATCGGGGCGTACGCAACTACTCTTCCACCGGAAGCTAAGCTAGCACTTGGCTCCGCCAAAGGCCGCGAAGTTGCCGTTCTTGTGCAAAATATCCACACAAGAGAGCCCGCTGCGACGCAACAAGTCGAGTTGATAGGTTACCGGACGCGGCGTATCTTCCTGGTCGATGTAGCCAAAGATGCGCTCAACAAAAGCGTCATCCCCCATGGTGAGCAGATGCTCCCGGTAACGGTCCCATTGCAGATCCTGCACCCCGGGAATCTCGTGCGTGATCAAGTCGAAAATCCATATGCTGCCCTGCGGACGCAAAGCGCGCACCAGCTTGGCAAACATCGCCTCCCATTCGGCGTCTTCGCGCAGGTGGTGCAGCGTGGCTCCGGCTAGAATGACGTCATAACTTTCCGCTTCCAGGTCCAGTTCCCGCATGTCGATCTGGATGGTGTCCGCGTCGATGCCCGCTTCGGTCGCGCGCTGTTTCGCTCGTTCCAACATCGGCGCGCTCAGATCCACAAAGGTCACCTGCGAAAAATCCAGTTCGCCCTTCAAGCGGAGCGTGAAATTCCCGGCTCCGCAGCCGATATCCAAAACTCTCTGAGCTTGGGGCGTGGTCCGTGCCGCAGCGCGGGCGATGATCTCAAGACAAAGCACGGAATCGATGGCGACGCTCTGCCCGACCTCCAGCTTGGAAAAGCGCTCTACATCCTTATCAAAACGCTCGCGGATTTCCTCGGGTGTCGACTTCAAACTCAACGGCGTACTCATGAACAACTCCGGCAAACAGGGCGGGTGGTGAGGGAAGCCGCAACTACTCCGGAGGGACCTAGCCGCCTGCTTCGCGAAACGAACCCGATATTTTTACAGTAGCGAAATCCGGTGCTGGCAGGCAGCCTCTTCCCTCTGTTCTTTTAAACGGAAAGCATGTACGGATGCACAGCGAGCCTGGCTAGTCAGTAACCGCGACAGCCGTCTTGTTCTGATTTACAGATTCGACAGGCGAAAGGTCGCGCAGGGGCTGCCCACTGAGTGCCGCAACTTCGACACGCAGCCGCTGGGTCAGGGCCTTGTGCTCCTTCAACGCCATTCCTGCCGTGGGGATCGGGGTTCCCACGCGCATCACCACATCGCCGCCGCGGACCTCGCCCGAACCCATGGGCAGAATCTGCTCCATTCCCACCAGCCCCACCGGCACCACTGGCACGCCACTCTTAACGGCCAGGTAGGCGGCGCCATCCTTGAACTCCTGCAATGCCATGTCTTCCTGGGTACGACCACCTTCCGGGAAAATCAGCAGGCAAACCCGTTTACGCTGCACCACTTCGGCCGCGTAGGTAAGCGCCTTCAGCGTGCCACGCACGTCGTCCCGCGGAATGGGCACATGGCCTGCGCGGTGGAGGTGATTCCCCAGAAATGGAATCTGGAACAAACCCTGTTTGGCGAGAAAACGAAATTGGACGGGAATGTTGGCAATCAACACCGGCGTATCCATGAAGCTCACGTGGTTACTGACAAAGACGTATGCGCCGCCCGGCTCCAACTTTTCCAACCCGTCCGTTTTCACGCGAACGCCCCCAATCGTCAGCAGTTGACGAGCCCAGGCGCGAGCCACGTTGTGCTGGGTGTTCCCCGTCTTGTCGAACAGAGAGCAACAGAAAGAAATGGAGCCCATCACGATGGTGGAAAGGCAGATCAACGGGGCCTTCACCGTCATCGCGTAAAGATAGGCAGGAGTGATGCGATCCTTTGCCATGCAGGGTACTTCTTACTGATTGTACGCGCCAACAGCCGTGGGTTTGAAAAACCGGGAGTTTCCGAAGCTAGGGAGTCGCGATATCCACAGATCCCGCGGAGACGGAAGGCTGAAAGACAGCGAGCGCTTCCGCCACCAGATATAGGGAACCGGCAATGAATACGACATCCTCAGCAGGCGCTTGCGACACGACATCGAGCGCTTCGGACACGGTATGGGCGATCTGCACCGGCATGCCCTCGGCATGCTCAGCCAAGGCTTCGGGGCGCAGCGCTCTGGGTTGATCGGGCGCCGTCAGCACCAAATGATCGGCCAGGGGAAACAACAATTCCGCCATCTCGGAAATCGCCTTATCCCGCATCAGCCCGAAGACCAGCCACACCTTTCTGCCGTTACGCACCTTCAGGATAAAGGCGGCGAGGGCAGCGCAACCGGCAGGATTGTGTGCGCCATCCAGATAGATGTCCGGATGCTCGCCAACCCGCTGTAAACGGCCGGGCCAGCGCACCGCATGCAGCCCATCCGCAATGGCCGCAGCGTCAATGCCGAGCAGATCAAGCGCAGCTGCCGCAGTGACAGCATTTTCAGCCTGATAGGCGCCACGCAAAGGGCAATCGACCGTGATCGTCGGCGGCCGGGAATCGTCGGATCCCACCGGACGCCGCAGGACAAAGCAGCATCCATCCTCATGGATTTCCAGATTTTCCCGCGTCCATGCCGAGCTGCGATGGAAGGGAGCGCCCAGCGATGCGGCCTTCGATTCCAAAACCGGCCAAACCGTAGGATGTTGGAATGCGCAAAGCACCGGCGTATCGGGCTTGATGATGCCTGCCTTTTCGCCAGCAATGCCTTCCAGGCTGTGGCCAAGCCAGGCTTCGTGGTCGAAATCAATAGGTGTGATGACGGAAAGCTCCGGTTGCACGACGTTGGTGGCATCCAGGCGTCCGCCCAGGCCAACTTCCACAACGGCGATCTCCACCGCTGCGCCTGCGAAAGCGCAAAAAGCCATGGCCGTCAGGGTTTCAAAGTAACTGGGATGGGCGTCCAGTTCCCCATGGGACACCATGGATTCCGCCGCCTCATGCACCTGCAAAAAATGCCGCAGAAAGTCGTCCTTGGACAACGCAGCGCCATCAATGCGAATCCGTTCGGTAGGCTGCAGCAGATGGGGGGAAGTATACAGCCCGGTGCGTAAACCCGCGGCGCGTAACCCGGAAGCGATCATGGCGCAGGTAGACCCTTTGCCGTTCGTTCCGGCCACATGCACCACGCGAAACCGTTTCTGTGGTTGGCCCAGACGCTCCAGCAGGGCAAGGATACGGTCCAAGCCTAGCTTGGCGGACTTCATTTCGTTGCCGAGCGCATACAAATACTCGACCGAATCCGGATACCGCATGAAAGTTGTTGTCTAAGCCCTTACCGCGTCATACCAACTAAGCGCAGTTCTTGCCATTGCAACCGAAACCCGTCGGCACGCGCCCGCCCTTGTTGAGTTCCTTGAAGCCGATTTCCGTGGCGTAGTAAATCTGGGCGGTCATCGCTTTCACCATGCGGAAAAAGGCATGCCCGGCCTTCACCTGCGGGTCCGCGCCCTCGTCCAGAATCTGAAGCATGGCATCCTGGTCAGCCTCGCTCAGCCGCACGAAGGGCGTGGATGACCGACGGATGCTGAAACCGTCCAGCCAGGACAAACCTTCCAGGAACTCGACACGTCGTTTGGGGTCACCGTCGCGCAGAAAAAGGTCCATGTAGCGGTTAACCTGGGCAGCTTTGGCGCCGGGGGTGTCGGTTTCCGGAATGATGCGTTCCGTCAATGCAATCACGGTCTCGTTCTGGTGCGCATCCAGTACGGAGGGCTTCCAATCTGGCTTAGCGGCCTCGGCCGAAGACGCGGGGCTAACTGGATGCTGGTGCTGCGCGGCTGCCACCGGTAAAGCAGCTACGGGCAATGCAGTTGCGGCGAGCGTAGAGGCTCCCGTACGAAACAGGTCGCGACGGTTCATGCTGACTATCATGCCTTATTTCCTTCGAAAGTTGGATAGCACAATCTTTTCGCGCGATAGAGCTATTACGTTTCCATGCTTTGTGCATACTATTTAGACATCGCGCACCCACGAGTTTTCTTGAGGCAGAGGGGGCGTTGTGGGGGACCTCTGCGCCATTGGCAACCTGCCGCCGTCGCACAGTCCAACCGCGATCGTGGAACAGCGCTCCTCACCGACGCACTGAGAGCTCTACAAACGAAAATGCCAGCATTCAGCTCACACCGAACCAAGCCGGTGCCCTACGCGTTGCCGCCGGATGCGCTGGAGGGATTGTTGCGACTGGCTGCCCACGTCGCCCTCACAGAAACGGCCTCCCTATTTCTGCAAAAAGAAGACAGCATTTGGCCATTGGCTGCATCGGGCGTGAGTTCGGATGCATGTCACACCGCAGCGCTTCTGCTGCCAGACCTGCTCGGCAAGGCGGATGTCGAGATGGTGATCGCAGACGCGTCCCAGGAGCGAGAACCCGCTTCCCTGTTGGCGTCAGTGCTTGCCGGGCAGCCTGGCTTACTGATCGTCCACCGCTTTGCCCTAGAGGGTCAGAAGTGCCAAGCCATCCTACTGCTAGCCCACCCCGTCCCCCGACAGCAGATCGGCCATGAAGTGAGGGCGCTGCTGAGTGAAATCAGCCGCCAAGTGGCGCTTCGCGTTGAAGCGCGAGTCGAAAAGCTAGAGCTGGAGGCGATGCGGGAAAAGCAGGCAACACTGCATCTGCACCTCGGGAAGCTGGGCGCTCGCCGCTGTCTGGGCAACTGCATCGTCAACGCCCAGGGGCGTCTGCTGATGGTCAGCGAAACCCTGGAAAATAACCTAGGCGTATCCGCCGAGGGAGCCCGCGGCCTTTTCTTCGAAGACCTGTTCGTGTTCAACCCCACCTTTCTGGAGCAACAGGGCGATTCCCCGGACCCCATCGAACTGTGGAATCGCGTCCACTACACTGGCTGCACCTATGTATCGTCCAACGGATCTTCCACAAGAATGCTTGCCTGCGCGCTGCAAATCCCCTATCCGGGGGAACCCTTGGCCTGGAGTGTGGCATTCCTGCGCGGTGGCGAGGTAACCACCGGAGCGGGGGGGACGGAGCGACCCAAGCAAACCGTCCTGATCGCAGAGGACCACCCTGTTAACCAGAAGGTGATTCAGGGGATGGTGGAAAAGCTGGGCTTGGCAGCGGAAATTGTATCTAATGGCCTGGAGGCCGTTCATGCCGTCTGCCACAACACCTACGCCGCCGTTCTGATGGATTGCCAGATGCCGGAGATGGATGGCATTGAGGCCACTCGGTTCATTCGAGCCAATGAAGACCGTATCGGCCGTGTGCCGATTATCGCCGTCACTGCTTTCGGGCAGGACGATGACCGGATCCGCTGTATGGAAGCCGGGGTAGACGAATTTATGGTGAAGCCCATTCGCATGGAGATCCTCGCTGAGGTTCTCAGTCGATGGGCCAACGCTTCTGAGAGCAATCTGGAGGGTGGTCCTGTGGACAAAGACAGCCCCGCTTCCCGGCGCCTGGAAAACGCGCTGGACAGACTTCGTGTTGATCTGGACACTGATGTCGTCAGAGACATCGTGATGTTGTTCATTGATGACAGCGCCGCTCGCTTTGGGCATCTCGCGGTGCTGGTTAAGGAACAGCGATGGGAGGAAATCCGAGCGCTCGTCCACACCGTAAAGGGAAGCGCCAGTAGTTTGGGCGCCATGGATCTGGTGGAGGCATGCGAAGCTTTTGAAGACGAATCGGGGAACAACGTCGAGGCCCTGTTGCCGCGTATTGCGATGATCGAGCAGAGGTTCCGCGAGGTGGTGCCTATGCTGAAACGCTACGTGGATACTCTGACGTAACAGACGGAAATGATCTGGGGAGCGCTGGCCGATGAGACGCCAGACCAAGGGGCCTGTGCTACATTCGCAGATTCTGAAGGCTACCCGCCTAGCTCCTGACGGCTACCAGGGGTGGATATCGACTCCATGGTATTCTGTTAGCTGGAGGTTTGGAATCCTCCCTTTACCCAATATGAAAGCTGGAATTCACCCCGCATACAATGAAGTGAAGGTTGTTTGTGCCTGTGGCGCCTCCTTCGCGACTCGTTCCACTGGTGGAGGCCGGGACAACGAACTGCACGTGGAAATTTGTGCTTCGTGCCACCCCTTCTTCACTGGTCGTCAGAAACTGATGGATACCGAAGGACGCGTCGATCGGTTCCAACGCAAGATGGCCAAGAGCAAGGCCATGCAGGAACAGATCAAGGGCCGCAAGAACTAACACGTTCCTGGCGAGGATTTCCACGCCACGATTCGAGATCAAAAGTTCTGCTGTACAGAATAGAAAAGCCCGCTCCTTGGAGCGGGCTTTTCTATTCTGATTTCGTCGTTACCAGCAGCACCGTGGCTCTCTGTCAGGTGTTTTCTGTCTATCGCGGATCGCAGCCTACCTGGGTGATGATCCACCCCATATCACCCAACCGGAACGCCGAGCTAACGGTGACGTTGGAGCCATTCAGAAGCAGGCTAGACCAAAAGAATTAGGCCAGCGCGGCTGCGCACGCATCGGTGCTATTTCTGTTGCGCCTTCTGCTCGGCCGCGCGCTGTTCGGCTTCCTGCCGTTCCCGTTCCCGACGTCGCTCTTCTCGCCACTCGTCATATTTCTTGGCCTGCTCTGGTCGCATGGAAGCCCTGATTTCCGCGCGCATCTCTTCCTGCATGCGTCGGAACTCCTGGTCGGTCTGCTCACGATAGGCGTCCGCCCTGCTGCGTCCGGCGTCCAGAATTTTGACGATAGTCTGAATCTGGTCTTCGCTTACCCCGACACGGTCACGCATTTTCTGCAGAAAGTCCTGTCGCGCCTGCTCCCTGGTTTGTTTCGGAGGCGGAGCCTGGGAAATGGGCTGCCGACTATGGCTGTAATAGCGATGTGACACCACGCCCACGGTGATTCCGCTGGCAAAGACGAGCAGCAGCCACAACAGAGTTGTCGATGTACGGTTCATTCAGATCTCTAGGTACGCGCAAAGCCTAACGACTGCTATCAGCTTCGAGAATCGCAGTAGCCAACTCGGCATCCATGGGCGAGGGACTATTCGACGCAATAATCGCAGAAAGGTACTCGGGCTCGGGATGAGGAGCCGGTTTACTGGTCATTACACCGAGCAACAGACTCGCAGCAAGCGCGCTGGAAGTCAGCGCCTTTGCCCAAAAGCCAAATAGACGTGCGCTACGCCGGGCTTCAATGACGGCCCACACACTGGTATTGAAAGCGACACCCGGCTCCGGTACAGCGACCGACGCCTTATAGGCCTGAAACGCACGTTCGAGTTCTTTATCGAAATCCCGATCCATAAACGCTCTCCAGTTCCAATCCCCAATGATCAAGACCACCATCGCATGTGAATAGCCATGCTATCCACCGGCCACGGCAGCCAACTCCCGCCAGACTGCTGGCATCACCAAATAAACGGGTGCAGCCGACTCCAGATCCGGTCTACATTTCCCGAAGCGCCATTTCCCGAAGCACCGCTTGGGCCGCTTACTCCGATTGCAAACTGCACTATCAGATCACAGTTTGCAACGATCTCTCAGTACAACATGCCATATAACCTGTCATCTTCCTGACCAACATGCGACAAAATCTGTCGATACCAGACATACCAGCCGCTTTTTCTGACAGAAAGCGCGCTACCCCAACTCCAGGCCCGCGGTAAACTTGCCGGTGCTATCCACCGCCTTGGCATAAGCTTTTTGCACCCTCTGGCGCGCACGAAACAGCCTGACCTTGAGCGCGTTTTCGTTCACGTCGTAGATATCCTGCAGTTCCTTCAAAGAAAGCCCCTCCACTTCCTTGAGGGTCAAGAGAATACGGTCTTCTTCCGAGACCTGCCCAAACAGCCAATCCATCAGGTCCCGAATCGCCTTCTGTCGCCGCTCTTCCTGAAAGGTGGCGGTGCTCGCATCGGCGTCGGCAAGCAGCATCATTTCCTCGCTAAAATCGGCGACCGGCGCATCAGCGCGCCGTTTGTGCCGCCGCAGGTAGTCATAGCTGGCATTGATGGTCAGGCGATAGAGCCAAGGTTCAAAAACTTCCGGGGCTCGTAACTGTTTCAAGGAGAAGTAGAGCCGGACAAAGACTTCCTGCGCCACATCCTCTACATCCTGCGGACGGTTGATGATTCTCGCAATGGTGCCAAAGATCCGTTTCCGGTAGGCATGCATGATTTGGTTGAAAGCCGCGTCGTCACCGCCGCGCGCTTGCTCCAAAATCTCCCTTTCGATCAGCATTGCCACCTCACGGAAGCAGCGCATGCTGGACGAAAAGCAACTTGTCCGCGACAACCACCAAGCTGGCAATCATCGCCAGCCAAGTGCATGCCCGACACACGCATAGGCGACAAAAAACCAGGGATGGTTACTGGCTGGAAAGCAAGGATACGCGCAGGGGGGCAAACACGAGACCGCGTTCTTGCGGCCAGCGGTGGGAACGAACCCCGAGTTTGCCCGACAAGCATCATTTAATCAATAACTTAGAAGCCATTATCATCGCATGTTAGACTGGAAAAGCCAACCGTCTATTGGCGACTTCACCTCATGGATTTCCTTAAAGGGCTAAACCCCGAACAGCGTCGCGCTGTAGCGCACATTCACGGACCCCTCTTAATTCTGGCAGGCGCTGGCAGCGGCAAAACCCGTGTCATTACCCATCGCATCTCGCACATGATCTCTACCCAGGCGGCTTCTCCCCGCGAGATTCTGGCGGTTACCTTCACCAACAAGGCCGCCGGCGAGATGAAAGAGCGCGTAAGCCAGTTGTTGTCGGAAAGCTACCCCGACGGACTCCGCGGTCTGACCGTCAGCACCTTCCATTCTTACTGCGCCCGTATGCTGCGCATTGATGGAAAAACACTGGCGAACGTGCGCCCTGGCTTTACTACTGATTTTTCGATCTATGACGAGGACAACCAGGTTTCACTGCTGCGATCGATTTTCCGAAACCTGGGCGTCGATGAGAAGACCATTCAGCCTCGAGCCGTCCTTTCGGCAATCAGCGCAGCCAAGAATAAGGGGCAAGGCCCCCTCGATTGGAAGCGATCCGCGCGGGACCCCAAAACAGAGCGTCTCGCAAAGATCTACGAGGACTATCAGGAAAGGTTACGGCAGGCAAACGCGTTGGATTTCGACGACTTGCTGCTGGAAAGCGTACGGCTGCTGACCCACGACCGCGAACTGCGCACCAAGCTCAGTGATCGCTACCGGTTCCTGATGATCGACGAATACCAGGACACCAACCGCACCCAGTACGAACTGATGCAGTTGCTATCCAGCACCCACGACAACGTGGCCGTTGTGGGTGACGAAGATCAGTCGATTTACAGCTGGCGCGGCGCGGACATCCGGAACATTCTGGATTTCGAGCGGGATTACCCGAATGCGGAAGTCATCCGTCTGGAACAGAACTACCGTTCGACCAAAAACATCCTGGAAGCCGCCGGCAAAGTGGTAGCCAATAACCTGCAACGCAAGGGGAAATGGCTATGGACCGAATCGGATGACGGCGAGCGCATCGGACTTTTTGAGGCGCAGGACGCGGACCAGGAAGCCCAATTCATCGCCGACCAGACCGAACGCGAGATTCTTAAGAACCCTAAAACGCGGGTTGCGGTGCTTTACCGAACTAACGCGCAGTCACGCCCCATCGAAGAAGCCCTGCGGCGGCGTGGGAGGCCCTATGTGGTTATTGGCGGGTTCAGTTTCTATCAGCGCGCGGAAATTCGGGACGTTCTCGGCTACCTGCGGTTGGTGCGCAGCACCGACGATTCCATGAGCCTGATGCGCATTCTGAATGTGCCGGCGAGGGGAATCGGCAAAGGAACCGCCGAACAGATTGAAAAAGTTGCCATTCAGGAAGGCATCAGTTACTTCGCTGCCATCGAAAAGATGCTGCGAGAACGACAGTTGCCGACCCGCGCGCATTCCGCGCTGGATGGTTTCTATGGCATGATCCAGGGCTTTCGGGAACACGCTGAAGACAAGATCCACGAACTCTTCGACCGGGTGGTGGAAGATACCGGCTATATCCGCATGCTGGAATCCGACGGATCTCCCGAAGCGGAAGGTCGCATTGAAAACCTGCAGGAATTGCGGGGCGCGGCGCTGGATGCGTCCACACGAGGGGAGCCGCTCGGTAACTTTCTGGATAACGCAGCCCTGGTGGCAGCCTCCGACAATCTCGACGAAGAGGTGCAGGTCAGTCTGCTGACCATCCACAACGCGAAGGGTCTGGAATTCCCCGTCGTCTTCTTGGCTGGCATGGAAGAAGGACTCTTCCCACACAGCCGATCCCTGGAATCCAACTCCATGATGGAAGAGGAACGACGACTCTGCTACGTGGGAATGACGCGTGCGGAACAGCACCTCTACCTTACCCGGGCGCGCTTCCGACGCCGTTTCGGCGGAGGCCAGCAAGAACGTTGCGTGCCTTCCCGCTTCCTGAAGGAGTTACCGGAAGAACTGACGGAAAAACTGAACATGGATGAGGAAAGCCACATTGACCTATGGGCCGACCGCTATATTGTTCGGGATTCCGCACGCAAGAACGCCTTCAACGGCAAAACCTATAACTCCATCGAGAACGTACGGGAGTTTTTCGGGGCGCGCGGTAAAGGCACTGGCTCGGAGGGATCCTCCGCGCCCCCTTTCAGCCCCACTGCTTCTCCCGTTTCCGGGGGAATCCCCCGCGGTTTGACGCCCTCGGCGAAGACCCAAGCTGAGTTTGGACAAAAATCGGGGTATCCTGAAAAGAATGCGTCTTCAGCGGGTAAAACGCCCGTTGACGTGTCCAAGCAGAAGACGGAGCCAACCCAGGGCAGCCTGGGATTCAGCCCGAGGGAAAGCAGTTCCACAGCAAGCATTCCCGAGACCGACACGGAACCGCGCCGAAGCACCTTCAGCGGGGTAGCACTTCCAGCCATGCGGCAGCCTAGTTCATCAGGCCGTTCGGAGGCTGGGCAGACACCCCTGGGAGGCGCTAAGCCTGCTACTGCGGGTGGTGCGCGCGTTGCTGCAGGCAACACACCCGTGTCTGGGTCGAAGGGAATCACTTCCGTCGAAAAGCCAGCAGGCAGCGGCATCACAAACCGCCCAGCCACTGGTAGCCCGTCCGCGGCAAAAGCTGCGGCCAGCACCGATGGAAGGCTTCGCGTGGGAGCAGGGGTCGTTCATGCTCGTTACGGACGGGGCACAATTGTGCGCCGTGAGGGCGACGGCGATGACACGAAGCTGATTGTAAGCTTTCCGGGACACGGGCTGAAGAAGCTGATTGAGAAATTTGCAGGATTGAAGGTTGCCAAATGAACACGAAACACGTAGCTGACCGCACAGAGCGGAAGAAACTGAAGCGCGAAGCCCGTAAGTCGGCCGCCCCGAAGGCGCCCCGTCCGGATAGCGTGGCACGCGGATCCAACAAGAAGAAAGCCCGCGTAATTGTAAAGGGTCGTTCGAAACGCTAGACTTGCTCGATATGCCGGTGCGCCAAGCTGCCTCCCCGCTCTTGGTGGCAGGCGTCCCGGCCCATCGTGGGACGGGCAATCTACGTGAAGAACCTTTTTCGAACCAAGAGCATTCAAGATCTGATCGCCGCTTCCGAAGAACCGGAGGCGCGACTAGCGAAGTCTCTGGGGCCATGGAGCTTAATCGCTCTAGGCCTGGGGGCGGTGATCGGGTCCGGTATTTTCGTCCTCTCCGGCACAGCCGCGGCGGGCGAAACCATGAGTTTCCATTCCGTTCTGCATGCACCGGTCCTTGACCTGCTGCTGAACGGCCCCGATGCTATCTCCACTGTCGGCAGGCCCGGAGCCGGGCCTGCGATCTCTCTTTCCTTTCTGATCACAGCTTTGGTGTGCGCCTTTTCCGCGCTATGTTACGCAGAGCTGGCTTCAATGATTCCGGTATCCGGAAGCGCCTACACCTACACTTACGCCACCCTTGGCGAGGTAGTGGCGTGGATCATCGGCTGGGATCTGATTCTCGAATACGCCGTATCGAATATGGCGGTGGCGGTGGGCTTTTCGGCCTATCTGTCGGATGTCTTCGATAGCGTTTTCGGCGTCCATCTGCCGATGGAACTAACCACCCCCATGTTCGCGAGCGGCGAATTGACCGGCGCCTGGTTCAACCTTCCCGCCTTCATTGTGCTGATGGTGCTGACTTGGCTTTTGGTGCGTGGTGTGCGGGAAAGCGCGCGCACGAACAATATCATGGTGGCCGTAAAGGTAGGCGCGGTGCTGGTGTTCATTTTCGGCGCTTCCAGCGCCGTAGATGCCTCTAACTGGACGCCTTACATGCCAAACGGCTTCAGCGGCGTGATCACGGGCGCAGCCATCGTCTTCTTCACCTACATCGGCTTCGATAGCGTATCGACGGCCGCCGAAGAGTGCCGAAATCCGCAGCGGGACGTCCCCGTGGGCATCATCGGCACCCTTTTGATCTGTACCGTTCTCTACGTAGCCGTAGCCGTGGTGTTGACCGGCATTGTGGACTACACAACGCTTTCCAACGCCGCCCCTGTTGCCAATGCGCTGAAAGAAATCGGGCGTGACAATGTACGCCGTATCGTCAGCGTGGGTGCCTTGATCGGCATGATCTCGTCCCTGCTGGTGTTCCAGTATGGCCAGGCCCGCGTCTGGTTTGCCATGTCGCGCGACCGACTGATGCCCAGCAGTTTTTCCAAGGTGCACCCCAAACACAAGACACCCCACATCAGCACCTGGGTCGCCGGATTCTTCGTCGCCATTCCCGCAGGCATTTGGGATATCGGCACCTTCGCTGATCTTTCGAATATCGGCACGCTGTTTGCCTTCATTCTGGTTTCGGCTGGCGTGCTGGTGCTGCGAAAACGCGATCCACACCGCCCTCGCAAGTTTCGCGCTCCACTGGTTCCACTCGTGCCCATTCTTTCCATTGGTTCCTGCCTGGTGCTGATGACAGGCCTTCCTCTGGAAGCTTGGGTTCGTTTCGTAGTTTGGCTACTGATCGGCCTGGTCATCTATTTCCTCTTCGGCTATAAGCGCAGCAAACTGGCGCAGCCGGAAGGCCCAACGACCTAGTCGAAATTCCCTTGCGGACACGCCATCCCCGTCATGGAGGTAGCGCGTGTCCGCAGCATTCTTATCCACCAGAGCTCTAGATTTCACCATTCACCGAAAAACGGTTGCCCGTTTCGGTGGCGATGGGCGTATGATGATGCGAGTCCTACATGAGACTCGCATTCGAAACGATACACGGGATCGCCGTCCCGGCCGTCACTGTCCCCCGTATGGAGCAAGTCTGGCGAACGGCGAGCAACAAGGGTGGCCTGCAATGGACACAATTTGTCGAGAATGCCGGACGCAGTCTGGCAATCACCGCCATCAAAATGCTGGGCACGCATTGGATGGAATCACGAATTCTTGTGCTAGCTGGTGAAGAATCCGGGAACGGCGCCTTTTCAGCGGAAGGCGGCATCTGCGCCGCACGGCACTTAGCCAATAGAGGCGCTTCCGTCTCGTTGTGCCTGACACACCCCCGACGATTGTCATCCACCGCCACGCTACAGCATAAGTCTTTCCGCGCTTCCAGCGGCTTCACCGTAACCGCCCGGCAATTGCGTGGAGACGATTTTGATCTGGTGATTGACGCTCTGGAAGGGGCTACCGAGACCCCTAAGTGCGATACAGCGGTAAAAGAACTCATCCTCTGGGCGAACGACATCGGATCGCCCGTTCTGGCGCTGGATGCCCCCACCGGCATCAACGCTACCACCGGGGAACACCAGGGAACCTACATCCGCGCTCAACAGACCATGACCTTGGGGCTACCTAAAACAGGTCTGCTGCCCGAGTTAACCGGGCAACTATCGCTTGCGGACATGGGTGTTCCGTTGAACACCATCACCGGTTTGGGAATTAGCTATACGCCCCCCTTTGGCGTAGATTTCGTCGTCCCCATGCGCGCGTTGCCGACGGCATAGAATCCGCACACCCTCGTTCTGCGTTCCGTTTCCGGTAGGGGCCTTACCGCACCGGTAGCAAGGCGCGTCCAAAGCCCTGTGCTTCACCGGACATTTATCCCCTGCAAGAAACAGTAAACCTGAAACAGTAAATCCTGTTTCTTGCTCATTACAAGAGTTCCGTCCCTACCTGAATCCGGCAGGTTCCACAGGGATGGCGCCCAACCAGCACACGTAGGAAAAATGGGTTGTCTGATGGACACCGAGGTGTCCATCGCCCCTTCTGCGGCTGGCGCTTTTGACTCAGCAATGGAGGAAATTATGATTCAGTTGTTCCCTGGGATGCAGGCTTCCAGACCGACGAATGTCCGAATGGCAGCAGGACGGCAGGCCGCCGCATTGGGTATGGTGGCTACTCTAGTGCTCGCGAGCACTCCTGGAAGCGCGGCGGAACACGTGATCTCTCGCGAACAGCTTCATCAGGCAGTTGCCGAAACGCAGACAAACAGCCGGGCGAACCGGTCTGAGATCATGCAGGCCTTCGGTAGCAGCCAGGCAAAGGCCGCCCTCTCCTCTGCGGGTATTGAGTATCAGCAGGTGGAGCAAGCTGTGGCCACGCTTGACGAAGAATCCGCGTCCAAACTTGCGGAGCGCGCTCGCGCCTTCAATAAAGACTTTGCCGCAGGCGCTTTCAACAATCAGATGCTGACCTACATCGTGATTGCTCTCGCCACCGCCATCATCGTACTGATCGCCGTGTAGGCGGGCTCTGCCCAAGCCTCTTCCGAAGGGATTGCGATGCATGCGGATCTCGCGACGTAACCTGCTACAACTGTTGGGGGCTACCCCCGCCATACTTTTGCCCGCTCACGGCGTGACAGAAACGGTCAGTGAACCACGCGCCGTTCAGCCAGTTGGCGCGTATGCGCTGCAAGCGCCCTACGTGGCGCAGGTGAAAGAAGGTTGCGGCTCCGCATGCATCGCCATGATTACCCAATACTGGGCGAAAAACGGGTACACCGTCCCTTCCGCAGCCCTGGATGCAGATGCCATCCACAAAAGAATCTATTCCCGTAAAGCAAAGGGTTCAAAAGCTTCTGCGGTCGCGGCCTACTTCACATCCATCGGCATGCAGACCTACGCCATTTCGGGCAGCCTTGGTGATCTGGCAGAACACATAGGCAAGGGCCGCCCGGTGATGGTGGCGATCCGTGGTGGCAGCGGAAGTCAACTGCACTACACCGTCGTTACCGCAATCTCAGAAGATTATGTGCGGGTCCATGACCCTGCGATCAAACCGGACTATCCGATGTCGGTTAAGAGCTTCGAAGATCGCTGGGCTGCCACCACGAACTGGATGCTGCTCGCGATTCCTAAAGGCTAAGCAGGATATCGACTCCCTCGACGACTTCGGCTTTCGCCTTGTCCTCTACATCTGGCATTTTCTCGGTGCTGGCAGCCGCTGGATGCTAGCGGTCTGTCGGTGTTGGGATCGTGCTTGCTGGGATACTGGATGTCTGGCCCCTGGACGCCCCTGATTCAAGTGCGCAGATTCCTCGCTTCTTCAGTGACTCTACGTTTCATTTCCATCATCCCTGTCCTCTTCCGGCGTTGGCCCTGGCTTGTCCTTGCGTCTTTACTAGCCGTGGTTTGCGCCCTGGCCCAGCCTGTAACCTCGGTTACTGCCGAGGTGGCGTTGCAGCAGGGTGCCGATGCAGCTAAGTCCGGTGACTTGGCGCGGGCGGCCGCTATTCTCTCTGCAGCCCAGGCCCAGTTCCCCGGGGACGCACGTCTGCCGGTCGAACTCGCGGGCATCGCATTTCTACAGAAGGATTACGAAACCGCGAAACTCCGTCTGCACCAGGCTAGAAAACTCGGCTCGACAGACCCTTTCGTAAACGAATTTCTGGGGACGCTCTACCTGTTGGATGGCAATGTGGAAGCCGCTCTGGTGCTGTGGAACGCCTCTGCTGGTCCCCAATTGGCGGCAGGACAGTGGGCAACGGGCCTGGAAGGGGTCTTGCAGCCTTCACTGGCCGCACGAGCGCTGCCCTTCCCCTCAGGGTCGCAGCTGAGTCTAGACACTTATCTGCGCGCAAACCGCGTGCTTGCCTTACTGGACATCTGCAGTCAGGCAAACTTCCTTTTGGATGCCGAGGAAGGAGGAAGCTACAGCATGAGCGTCCGCTGCTTGGAACGTCCCGGTTTCGGCAAAAATATCCCATCGTCAGCTTTGATGCTGGCTCGCGGATTGGGCTACCAAGCGATACACCTTCGACATGCCAACCTCGGCCACCGCGCGATCTCCGTCACTTCGCTCTTTCGCTGGGACGCACAGAAAAGGCGCGCCTGGGGAGCCGTGGCCATGCCGCTGCAAGGGAACCCCGCATGGCGACTCCGCCTGGACGCGGATGCCCGGCATGAGCACTGGCGTATGCTTTCCCCTCAAAACCGCGACCTGCAACAGGCATTCTTATTACGACGCGTGGAAGCTGGCATTGCTCTGGCCGCAGTTTTGGGATCGAGGGTCACCTGGGAGAATCGTCTGTCCTGGTCAAACCGTAGTTTCACGGTCGCCGCGCAAGAAGTGCAGTCCGCTCCGGGAACCAACTTGCCCCCGGTGGGCAGCGCAGCGCGGTTGGATGGAGGCGCCGCCAGATTGGATGGAGGCTCCGCCATCCAGTATAGACACTCCGCGGAAGCAGACCTGATCCGTGCTCCGCTTCGCCGTATCGTCACCACGATTTCGGGTGAAGCCTCCGTGATGCGCTTCCCAGGATTACAACGCACGGCCGGACAGCAGAGGGTTCGGCTGCAGACCACATGGGATCCACAGGCCAAGGGGCGAGATGGCCGTGTCTCCTGGAGCTTGCACGCTGGCGCCACCCAAGGAAACCTCCCCCTGACAGAGCTCTATCAAATCGGGTTAGAACGGGACGGTGCTGTACCCTTACGTGGCCACGTCGGCACGTACAACGGGCACAAGGGCAGCGCTCTTTACGGCGATCGCTATGCCGTGATGAATGTGGAAGTTGAAAAGCAGTTGATTCAGGCCGGTCTGTGGCACTTGAGACTGGTTCCGTTTGCGGATGCAGGCTGGGTGAGGGACGCGGCAGGACCATATGGCGCGAGGAAGCTGCAGTTCGATGCGGGCGTCCAATTGGTGGCCGCCACCGCCAGTGGCACGGAACTCCGTCTAAGCTACGGGTGGAACTTCAGGCAGAAACGCAGCGCGTTTTATGTGTGGAGTGAACCGTTCCCATAGGGCGACAGAAGAGGGCTAACTACGGTGGGAGCTACGAATCCGGCGATAGTGGAGATATGGTCCGGGCGACCCATCCCGGACACTGGGGGAGAGGGGACGAGGGGATAAGGTAGCGCCCGCCCGGCACCGTTCCCGTCTGACGGGATAGCCGAGCGAGAGCAACACAATAGCTAAGCACTAATCCGGATCGGAGTCCTTGGGCAGCAGCCTCCGCACCAATTTGCGGAGCTCGCCAAGAGCCACCGGTTTCGTGATGTAGTGATCAAACCCCCTTGCCAGCGCCCGCTCCGCATCACCGGCCATCGCAAAAGCGCTGACAGCGAGTACGGGGATGGACGCAGTAGCTGGGTTTGAACGCACATACCGGAGTAGTTCAAAACCGTTCATCCGTGGCATTTGTATATCCACAAGCATCAGGGAAGGCAACTCCGCTTCAATTTCACGGAGCGCCTCTACACCGTCACGCGCTTGAGAGATATCCAAACCTAACGGTTCCAGGCAGTCACAAAGCAGTTCGCGGCTAAGCGAATCGTCATCGACAATCAGCACACGGCGACCCGAATTTGCCGTCAACGTCTGCCCGGAACTTTTGGTTCCGGTGCTACGTTCCACGCCAAGGGATCCGCCGAATGTCTGTGAGCCAAGCGAGAGACCTGGAGGAATCGCCGACAGGACGGCGCCGCGCACAGAGACGGGAACCGGCTGTATAAAAGAGCAAGTTGAGGCGTATTCAACCATGGCTTCACAAATCTTCCGAAGAGAATTCAAAAACCTTTACAGGGTGTATCCAATTGAACGTATAGGAAATGTGAATGTTTCAGCATAGTTCGTCTGTTACTAAAAATCCAGAAAGAATGTGGAAGAACGGTTTATTAAGCTGACTGTCTGTCTGCTCTACAGAATGTCTAGATTCCCTACAAGTGTTCAATATCTAGGCATTCTTACACGATCGCCCGGTAACGCCAATGTGCTCTATTCTTTAGCTTTAAATTTTTATTCTTTTCAAAATCAATAACTTACAAATTTTCGAGCGCTTTCCATCGAGATTGGCATCGGACATGCATTCCTTATGGCATGACGACCAAAACAAACACACGCCAAACCAACCAAACGCTCGTCAGAAATGTGGCGGCGCAGCCCACCCGCAACCGTCACGAAGATAGTTTTCACAACAGCCGCATCGGCAGCGGCAATACCTTCGGGAAGAACACGACCAACCGTACGGAAGGAGATATCGACTTGAACGCTGTTGTTGACTACGAAAACCTGGAAGCAGTGACCTTTGATCCGAACGAGGAAACGCCGGAAGTGGCGACCCGTTGCCTGACAGAGGCCCAGTATGCGCAAGCGTTTCAAAACAGCTTCCGCAAGACGCTTCGGTTTTTGCGGTCGCGTGGCGCCAGCGAAGATCTCGCCGAAGAAGTAGCCCAGGAGGCTTGGGCTCGCGGTTGGGAACGTCTCCATCAATTGAGAAATCCTGACGTTGTGGACGTGTGGGTCGCCAGCATCGCCAAACACCTGTGGCGTAACCGTGTGGTGCGCGACCAGCGCAACCGGGAACTGAGCGATAACATCGCGTTGCACAACAACCCCAATGGGAAGATTTTGTGGCAGCAGATTACGAAGGCATGTGGCGATGAGGAGCAGAAGTTGCTGAACATGCACTACGTACGCGGCTACACCAGTGGCGAGATCGCTGAGCGTCTGGGCTCCACGGCTCTCGCTATTCGACTGCGCCTGATGCGCACGCGCCGTAAGCTGGAACAGCTTTTCGGTCGCGAACTGCTCTTTGCAGGCGCTTAATCAGACAAACCAATGACCAACAAAGGACTCCGCCGGTTTCATCCGAGCGGAATGCCACTAGATTCAATGAGGAGGACCGAATGAACTGGGATCAGATTGAAGGCAATTGGAAGCAATTCGTTGGCGCGGCCCGCGCAAAGTGGGGTGAGCTGACAGATGATGAGCTACAGCAGGCCAAAGGCAGTCGCGAAAAGTTCGAAGGCGTACTTCAGGAACGCTATGGCACCGCCAAGGAAAAGGTTCGCGAAGAGGTGGATGACTTCATCCGCAGGCTCCAGTAGCCACAGTCCTTTGTTGTAGACGAATTTGACCAGATAGCCCCCTCGCTGAGGGGGCTATTTTTGTTGGCGACGACAAAAGAAAGAGGCTCGTGCTTTGGCACTGCCATGCAGCAAGCGCAGCCACAGCCACAGAGCTCGGGCTCTCACACGGTGGTTATCGCAAAAGCTGCTGAGCCCCTCTATCCAGAGCCAATCTGCCCGCTCGTCGCGCCAACAATTGGTGATTTGATTGGGAGGACCGCTACGGATAGGAGCGCGAAATAGAAATCAGGCCACTCTCGAGCGGGATGTTACAACGGGAAGCGGCTGTGCATTCCAGGTTTCCAAGACTACCAGCCACACAATCACCCATACACCCTGGGCAACCAAAAGGTGCAGAATCTGCATCCAGCCGGGAGCGGCCAGCAGAATATTGACCACGCCCAACGCCAACTGTGTAAATACTGCATGTTGCCCAGATTTCAGTAAGCGATGCACGGGCAGTCCGTGGATCTCTTTCTTGCGTTGCAGCGCCAGGAAGACGCCCACCACAAACAAGGCAGAAAACACAGCTACCATCGGATGGACAATCCGCAGCCGCACTAAAAAGTGCTGCCCCACGCTCAAGTCGCTCTGTACCTGCGCCAGCAGACTGCCATCGAGAGCGGGTTGTTTAGGGAAAAGCGTATCGCCCAGCGCCGTGACGGCTCCCGTGGCATTGGTCAGCAACAGAGCGAGCAGCATCGCGGCCAGAATGCCACGCCCGACATACAAAGCCGCCTGCTCCCTTCTGCGCGAAGCCCACCATGCCGTTGTTGCGGCGGCGGCGACCAACAGCATGGTATTCACCAAGTGCAGAGAAATCACGACAGCGCGAGACAGCGACGCATCCCCCGCCACTAGTTCTTTTTTCACCAGCACCGCGCCAATAAAGCCTTCCAACATGACAAAAACTAGCGTCACGAGCGACGCCCAGAAGACACGCGGACTGACACGCCACGACCAGACAACCAAAATGAGCGCAAAGATGCCACAGAGACCGCTGGTCACCCGGTGCGTGAACTCGATGATCGTCTTTTCCCCTGGAGCCTGAGGAATCACGTCGCCATTGCAAGTGGGCCAGTGATTGCCGCAGCCAGCGCCGGCGCCTTCGATGCGGACCCAGGCGCCGAACAAAATCACCACCACAAGATACGCGACAAAGAACCAGGCATACTGACGAAAACGCGGGTGGTCCATGGGAAATATCACTCCTACACAGGGCAGAACACGAAGGGGACGTGGAGAAGAAGGCCGGTTGTTTCCATAACAACCGGCCTTCACACAAAGGAAATCGATGAACGCAGCCGATAGCGGACTAGAGCAGTTCGGTCTTGCCCTGCTTTTCGATCACCTGCACGATTTCTCCAACGCGATGGGCCAAGTCGCGACGGGTGATCAGCAGTGCATCCGGCGTATCCACCACGACAAGGTCATCGACCCCTAGCAGGGCAATGGTCTTGGCGGTGTCCACATAATTGCCCGTGGCATCAATGGCCAGCAACTTGGTGGTTTTCAGCTTCGCTTTAGATCCTGCAACCTTGCCGCTCGCAGGTTCCGCTGCTTTGGGGGCAGCGGCATCCCGCAGGGAATTACCGGCGCTATCTTTCTTCGCCAGTTCGTACACGGCCTGCCAACTGCCCAGGTCGCTCCATTCGAAGTCGCTGGCGACGATACCCGCCACATTGTCCGCTTTCTCCATGATGCCGTAGTCCACAGAGATGCTTTCGCAGAGCGGGAAGTACTCGGCAAGGTCACGCTCGAAACCTTTGGAACCCAACGGCGCAATGGATTCCAACTGCAGGGCGGTGTGCGGCAGGTGCAGATTAAGCGCATCCAGAAACGCTTCGGCCTTCCAGAAGAACATGCCGCTGTTCCAGTAGTAGTTGCCCGCTTTCACATAACGCTTTGCGGTAGTCGCGTCAGGCTTTTCCCGGAAGCTCTTGATGGGTAGAAAGGGAGCATTCTCCGAACCAAAACGTCGCGGGAACTCCAGGTACCCATAGCCAGTCTCTGCCCAGCGAGGCGGAATGCCGACAACAACCAATCGATCCTGTTCCGCGGCGCGAACCGCTCGACGGACCGTTTCGAGGAACTTACTCGTCTTGCCGACAGCATGATCCGCCGGGAAGATCCCCATGATCGCCTTGGGATCACGCTGACGGATCAAATGGGCGCCCAGCCCAATACACGGGGCGGTATTGCGCGGCAAGGGTTCCGCGATAATCTGTTCCCGAGGGATGCCAGGCAACTGACGCAGGAGTTCCGGCCGCAGTTGTTCGCTGGTGATGACATAAATCCGATCCAGACTAGTCAGTCTAGAGACCCGTTCCACCGTCTGCTGGATGAGAGTGGCCTCACCGGCAATGGAGAGCACCTGCTTCGGGTGCGCCTTTCGGCTGCGCGGCCAGAAACGTGTACCACGCCCGCCCGCCATGATCAGGGCATACATCGGAGAGCTTTTCATCGTCGAGCCAAATATCCTTCCCGTCGCCCCAGCGACCTAATCAAACCGCTCGCCACGAATCACACGAAAACTGCGATCCCAGCGAGTTTTCTTGAAGAACCCAGTCAACAAATCCCGCGCATCACCGGCATTGAACATCGATCCATTGGTCCAACGCTCCGTAGGCGCATCGTAGCTCCAGTAGATCACGAGTGGCTTGCCCACGATATTGCGACGTGGCACAAATCCCCAGTAACGGCTGTCCGAGCTGAAATCCCGATTGTCCCCGAGCGCAAAATAGAAACCATCGGGAACGATCAGTTCCCCATTTTCCACATTTTCAGCCAACATTTGGGTGGCGCTTTGCGAAAGGGAAACGTTGGGCAAAGAGGGGAAGTTATCTCTGTAAGGGTCCTGCATGCCCTGCTTGTGCAGAGCATACGATTCCTCCATCGGCTTCCCATTCAGAAAGAGGCGCTGTTCCTGAAAGCGTATATGGTCTCCGGGAACGCCAACAATACGCTTCACAAAGGTCTGGCTGGGGTCCTCTGGGTAGCGGAACACCACAATATCGCCACGCTGCACCTGGGAATAGGGCAGCACCCAGGATCCGAGACGACCGGAAGGCGCAAAAGTCAGCTTGTCGACCAGCAGGTGGTCGCCCACAAGAAGCGTGTCTTCCATGGAAGGGGTGGGAATGACAAAGGCCTGCACCAGAAAGGTGATGCCGAAGAGCAACAGCAGAATGGTAATGGCCCACTCGGCGAAGGGATTTCGGTCTTTCGGGTCCCTGGGATCGGGCTCGGCAGGCTTCTCGTTGGGGACAGGCTGCGCGTCGGCCACAGAGGGTTCCGCAGCGACCATCGGCTCGGCGACCGGGACTTCCTCGCCAGAGATCGGGCTAACCAAGGGCTCCGTCTCTGCGGCGCGAATTCGTTCGATTTCCTGGTCCATGGATGTTCCTTCGGCGGCTTACTCACCCGTCGTTGGCGGTTCTTTGAGGAAGGATCCGATCACTTCCATGGATTCCACCAAAGCCAGGTAGAGATTCAGCACGCCCAATCCGCTAACGGCGCCACGAAAGTAGGGGCTCATGAACAAGGGCTTCAACGTCCCCGTGAAATCAAAGAAATAGTTGGTATCCCAGCCGGTCATCCAGGGGAAGAACAGCAAGAGAATGCCCACCTGCAGGCAGAAGATGGTGAGAATCACCTTCTCAATACGGCGTCCCCACGTCATGCCACGGCGGGTGGATGGCCTATGCGGGGGAGGGGGCGCGACGACCGGCCGAGCGGAGCCCATACCCGCGCCGTGTGCCGAGCGCGCCTCTGCCCCGGGGATGTCCCCGGGCGATGGAAAGGACTCGGAACCGTCCGGGATCGACCGAACCGGCGGCGTTGGTAGTTGTGGATCCTCAGGGCCCATGCGCTCAGGCTAGAACAGTTCCATTTGATGATCTGCGGCAGCGCGCCAACCCAAATTCGGGATTGCGTGGCAAGCTTCGCGCACCGGGCGAAAGGAAAAGCGATGCTCTACGGTGGCTCCCAGTGTGGACAGTGCCTTTAGATGCACCGCCGTCCCATAGCCTTTATGTTTTCCCAATCCGTAACCCGGATAAATCCGTTCCCATTCTCGCATACTCCGGTCTCGGGACACTTTCGCGAGAATGGAGGCAGCGGCAATTGACCGGCAGACCGCGTCTCCGTGAATGATCGACAGTTGGGGCACATTCAGGTCAATATGCGTCGCGTCAACCAACAGGCTATCCGCGGGAGCCGGAAGACTTTCCACCGCTAGCCGCATGGCGAGACGACTGGCTTGCAGGATGTTGATGGAGTCAATGACTCTGGCATCGACAAAACTGACCGACCAGGCGAAAGCCTTCTCGACAATGCGCTGATAGAGGGCCTCTCGCTGCTCTTCGTCCAGCTTCTTGCTGTCATCAATACCGCGCAGCCCATGCGGGTCGCGCAAGATAACGGCGGCAGCCACTACCGGCCCAAATAAACAGCCTCTGCCCGCCTCATCCACACCCGCAATGTGCCGAAAGCCCTGGCTTCGGCAATCCTGCTCCCAAAAGGGCTGGATTCCCAGAAACCGGGGCTTTACAGGCGCGGTACGGGTACAACTGAGCGGTATTACGGTGCGCACAGACACCAGGTAACCACCTAGCGACGGGTCGCGGAGTCGCGTTCGCGCAGACGGGCAGCCTTGCCACGAAGGTTGCGCAGGTAGTACAGCTTGGCGCGACGCACTTTACCGGTGCGGATGAATTCAATCTTGTCGATCACGGGGCCGTGGATGGGGAAAATACGTTCCACACCATGGCCGAAGCTGATCTTGCGGACGGTAACGGTTTCACTGACGCCGCTATTGTTCTTCGCAATGACGGTGCCTTCGAAAATCTGAATACGTTCCTTATCGCCTTCACGAATCTTCACGTGCACCTTCACGGTGTCACCGGGACGCATGGCGGGCAGGCCGTCCTTCTTAAAGCGAGCCTGGAACTTCTCGATAGCGGGATGGATCATGATGATTCTCCTTACGGAACGGTTATGAGGGGCGGATGCCGAACTCACAACCGTTTCGATTGCTTCCTATTCTTCATGGATCAGAGAGGTTTGCCGCGACAAACGTCCAATCCTTAATCACCGCGTCCGGTCTTTAGAACCAGAGTCTCGGAAACCAAAGCTCCACGAAACCCGCAACGCGATCAATCGAGAAGGTCCGGCCGCATTCGAGCCGTTTTTTCCCGCGCGGTTTGTTGGCGCCACTTTGCGATTTCCGCATGGTTGCCGCCCAACAGGACTTCCGGCACTTTCCAGCCCCGGAAGTCGGCTGGCCGCGTGTATTGCGGACAGTCCAGTAAACCCAAGTGATCTTCGCTGTCCCCAAAGGACTCCCGCGAAGAAGACGCCTCGTTCCCCAAAACACCGGGAAGCAGGCGAGCCACAACGTCAACAATCAACGCCGCAGCCAACTCACCGCCACTGAGCACAAAATCGCCGATGGAGAGTTCCTCATCCACCAGATGCTCAGTGACCCGCTCGTCCACGCCCTCATAGCGTCCGCAAACGAGCAATAACTCTTCACAACGAACCAGACGGCGAGCTACAGTCTGGTCGAACTTCCGCCCTTGGGCAGAAAGCAAAATCACTTTGCGACGGGCCGTTTCCGCGTCACGCTCCGCAGACTGCAACGCGGCGGCTTCGGCACTCGCTACGTACGCCGCACGTTCAGGCCAGATCGCCTCCACCGCTTCAAACAGGGGCTGAGGCTTCAGCAGCATCCCTTCCCCGCCCCCAAAAGGACGATCATCGACGGTGCGGTGACGATCATAGGTCCAGGTCCGCAGATCGTGGACCAGCAATTCCAGCAACCCGGCATCCGCAGCCCTTTTCAGAACGCCGTGCTCAAAAGGGCCCCGGAAGAACTCCGGAAAAATCGTCAGCACATGGAACTTCATCGTCCGTTGGGAACCTTATGCCCCGTTGAGATCCCGCAGGCCTGCCGGCAGGACAACACGCAATTCCCGTTTTTCCAGATCGATCTCGCGGCAGATATCCAATGCAAACGGAATCTGCCACAATTCAGAACCTTCTCCGCTAAGGCACTGCTCGCCCCGGCTGCGCACATCAACGACCCCTGGGCCAATGCCTTCGGTAAAGCCGCTGACGACGCCCAGCACCTTGCCGGTCTGCAGATCAATCACCTGCATCCCCTTCAGGTCGTCGTAGTAAAACTCGCCATCAGGGAGCGGATCGCGATCCGCTTCGTGGACACAAAGATCGCCGCCGCGCAGCAGTTCGGCGTCGTCAATCGAATCCACATCCACGAATTTCAGAATCAGCCTGGCATTGTGGCTCCAGGCCTCTTCCAATTCGAGTTCACGCGACTCGCGTTTCAGATCAGCAGAAAACCAGACCCGAAACGCACGACCAGCCCGGAAGCGATCCCAGTGGTTGGTCAGCGGTAGGGCAAACAACTCGCCGCGAACGCCTCGCGGCTTGCCAAGAACGGCCATGGTCACCCACTCGGGGCCACGCTGTAGGGACGGAGATACCTGGGACATGGGTAGAGCCTTTGGCTACTCCACAATTTCCAGGGTGTATCGACGATTCTCTTTCGTGCTGATAGCGCTAAGAATGGTGCGAATGGACCGCGCGGTGCGGCCCTGCTTGCCAATAATCTTGCCAAGGTCAGATGGATCGACACGCAGTTCCAAAGCTGTAAACTGCGGACTTTCCACCTCGCCAACCTCCACCTTTTCAGGGGAGTCCACGAGAGCCTTTGCTATCTCTTCGACGAGTGTACGCATAACCATCCCTGCTGCTACAACGAGAGTGCCGGGAAACACTCCAAATCAAGGTTCCAAAACGTGAGCGAACCGAGTCGACAGCACACAGCATCCGGGAGAACCGGCGCCGCAGCAGTCAAGCGGTAACAGCCACAATTAAGCGGTTGCTACGGTCTCTTCCGCAGGAGCCCGCTGAAGCAGACGCTTCACCGTGTCGCTGGGCTGTGCACCGTTCTTCACCCAATAGTCCACGCGCTCGTGGTGGATCTTCAGCTCAACAGGCTTTGCCACCGGGTTGTAATGTCCCACGATTTCCAAGGCGCGGCCGTCACGCGGGCTGTCCTTTTCGATTACCACCAAGCGGTAGGTGGGCTTCTTCTTGCTCCCAAAACGGGCCAGACGAATTGCCAACATAGTTACTTTCTTACGCTCCTCACAAAATCTGCTGCGTCGAGGAAGTGTGATCGGAACATGTCCCCACTCACTCCCCAGGCCACGGCGCGGCCATCAAACAAAAGTCGCGCCAAACTAGAACGGAAACTTGCCTCCGGACATGCGGGACATTTGCGCCATGCGCTTGGCCATTTTGCCAGTCATGCCCCCCCCCATGCCACTCGTCAGACTGCGCATCATCTTGCGCGCCTGCCCATACTGCTTCAACAGTTGGTTAACTTCCTGCACCGAAGTGCCGCTGCCACTGGCGATCCGGCGGCGACGACTGCCGTTGATCAACATATGATTGGCGCGCTCTTTCGGCGTCATGGAGTTGATCATCGCCACAATGCGATTCAACTCCTTCTCATCAACCTTTACACCCTTCAACTGGTCGCCCATGCCGGGAATCATCTTTAACAGATTCTCCAGTGGCCCCAACTTCCGAACTTGAATCAACTGATCCCGGAAGTCTTCCAGCGTGAACTCGTTGTGCAGGATCTTGTCCTGCATTTCCATCGCCTTCTTCTGGTCGATGGTCTCTTCCACCTTTTCGATGAGCGAAAGTACGTCGCCCATGCCCAGAATACGCTGGGCCATACGATCCGGGTGGAACTCTTCGAGAGCATCGGTCTTTTCACCGACACCCAAAAACTTTACCGACTGCCCGGTGACGTGCTTGATGGAGAGCGCGGCGCCACCGCGGGCATCACCATCGAGCTTGGTCAAAATGACGCCGGTAATACCAAGCCGCTCGTGGAATTCCGTAGCGGATTTCACGGCGTCCTGACCGGTCATGGCATCGGCCACGAACAAAATTTCCGTGGGGTTCAGGGCCGCTTTCAGCTCCTGCAACTCCGTCATCAGCGCTTCGTCAATATGAAGTCGTCCAGCGGTATCCACCAGAAGCACATCGCGTCCACGGCTGATCGCTTCTTTACGAGCCGCTGTCGCCAAGGCAAGCGGCTTTTCCATGCCGGGCTCGCCCTCGTAGATGGCAGCGCCCAACTGCTTGGCCAAAACTTTCAACTGCTCCCGCGCGGCGGGACGATAAACGTCGACCGAAACCAACTGCGGCGCACGTCCGTTCTTGGTCAGCCACCGGGCCAACTTGCCCGTTGAGGTCGTTTTACCTGAACCCTGCAGACCCACGATCATCACAACCGTCGGCGGGTTGCTAGAAAACTGTAGCTTCGCCTGCTTGGAACCAAGAATCTCGGTCAGCTCATCGCGAACAATTTTGATGACCTGCTGGGCGGGAGACAGTGCACTGAGCACCTCCTGCCCCATGGCCTTTTCTTTCACGCTGGTGATGAACTGCTTCACCACCTTGAAATTGACGTCCGCTTCCAAAAGAGCAACGCGAATTTCTTTCAACGCGATTTCCATGTTTTCGGGCGTAAGTTTGCCCTGGCCCCGAAGGTCCTTGAAAACACGCTGTAATTTTTCGCTTAAGCTCTCGAACATAACTATCGTTAGCCGTCGAAACGGAACCAAACCGCGAGGCTGTCATAAAGAACGAGTACCCAGCGTCAAAGCGGATACCCGGCATGAAAGACGGAAGCACGGGTGGCACGAGCACACACGGAAGTATCCCCGGCCGCAGAGAGCCGGAGTCCGCGAGAATGCCTCATATCATGATACCCGTTTCGCAGTGGATCTGTCACGGAAGGGGAAAAGGAGGCTATCATCGAGCCGAAATCCTAGTCCCATTCCAGAAGGTAACCACGTTTGCCAGGGTTATGGCCGGTAGTGTCGCCGAGCATCGTCGTAACTCCTTCGGTTTCATGAATGTGGCCACTGAAAAACCATGCCGGCTGGGTCGACTCGACAAAATCCCGGATGGAAGTGCTGCCCGCGTGCCCGCCGTTTCGCATTTTGTCGAGGTCCGTCCCTTCAGGGGGACAGTGACAAATCAGGACATCGGGCTTTGGATCCGCCAATGGCTCCAGATGGCGGGCGATTTCTTCCTCGGTATATTCGCCAGGCGTGTCAAAAGGGGTGGGGTTGGAATAGCCCAGAAAGGCAAAGCGACGCCCCCCAATTTCACGCGAGGTCCCATGCACAGCCTGAAATCCAAACTTCGCGGCAAAAGCGCTGATGGTCGCGGCATCTTCGTGATTTCCGGGAAGAAGGAGCAGCCGGTCTTCCAACGGGCGCAAAACCTCGCCGCAAGCATCCAGACCACGAGCCCAACTCACCAGATCCCCCGCGCAGACATACCAGTCCGCAGGAATCTCCACCAGACGGCGCAAGGCATTCAGGTCGTTATGAATGTCAGAAAAAATAAGGACTCGCATCTTCGATGAGCAACAAAGTATCTAAAGAGATTGGAAGCCTGTAGTGGAGGCTTGATGTCCCTAGGGTAGGCGATCCGGCAACGCCAAGCCAAGCGGACACGCCGAGCAGCTCCCGCAATATTAGCCCCTCTAATTCCGAAATGTCGCCTAAGTTGGGTCGGTTCGCGACGGCGAGGCACGGAACTAGGGGGTATGATAAAGAAAACGTGCCCCTCTCTGGACGGTAATCGCACCCATGTCGAAAGAGCCCGACTCTCCTCAAAACATCAATAGCTGGCTGGTTGACGAGATGTATAGCCAGTATCAGAACAGCCAAGCTGGAATTGACGATGCTTGGCGCGAAGTCTTTTCGGAATCCGGTTTTAAAGAGTCTCACGCCCAGGGACCAGGAAACTCCCAAGCACTTGGGAATGGAAGCTCCGTAGCAACCGCCGCGCCCTCCAAGCCAACCAATGGCAACGGCGCCACGGCCGCCCCAGCCGCCTCCAACGCTGGCGCCCCCACGGCGCCGTCCTACAAGGCTTCTGACAAGGAAGAGTTGCAGGCGATCGTAGGCGTGGCCAACAAAATCGCGGTGAACATGGACCTGAGCCTGACCGTGCCGACGGCCACGTCCCAGCGCAGCGTACCGGTAAAGGTGATTGATGAAAACCGGCATTTCATCAATCAACACCAAACTCTTCACGGGCTTTCCAAGGTTTCCTATACCCACCTGATTGGCTGGGCAATCGTGCAGGCGCTGAAAAAGACCCCAGCATTGAACAATGCCTACGCACTGGTGGATGGGAAGCCGCATCGTGTCGTGCGCCCCGAAATCAACTTGGGTATTGCGGTGGACGTAGAGGGTAAGGACGGAAACCGGTCTTTGCTGGTGCCGAACCTGAAAAACGCGGGTGCTCTGAACTTCGCGACCTACCTGAAGGCTTTCGGTGACATGGTGAAGCGCAGCCGTACCGGCAAGCTGACCATGGACGACTTCGCGGGCACCACGATCTCGCTGACAAACCCCGGCACCGTGGGCACCATCGGCTCCATCCCTCGCTTGATGGTCCATCAGGGCGCCATCATCGCCACAGGCGCCATCGACTACCCACCAGAGTGGCAGGGAGCCTCCGCCGAAGTGATCGCCCAGCTCGGCTTGAGCAAGGTGATGACGATGACCTGCACCTACGACCATCGCATCATCCAGGGCGCCGAAAGCGGCACCTTCCTGGGCATGGTGCATCAGTTCCTGCAGGGCGAACACGGTTTCTACGACCAGATTTTTGCGGACCTCGGCGTACCCTACCGACCCGTGCGTTGGGCTCGTGACAAGCAAGCCGCCACGGTCAGCGGTGGAAGTGTCAGCCGCGAAAGCGACATCGTCAAGCAGGCAGCCGTGCTGCAGCTGATCAACGCATTCCGCGTGCGCGGCCACCTGATCGCTGACCTCGACCCGTTGAAGGATGCGCCCCAATCCCACCCGGAATTGGATCCGGCTACCTACGGTCTGACGATTTGGGATTTGGATCGCCAGTTCCTGACCGGCACTCTCGCCCAACTTGAAGGCGAGACCCAACCAACCTTCCGTTCTCTCCGTGAGATTCTAGGCCTGCTGAACCGCGCCTACTGCGGTCGCATCGGCTGCGAGTACATGAATATTCAGTACCCGGAACAGAAGGCCTGGATTCAGCATCACATGGAGCCTGATGTCGCACATTACCAGTTACCCATTGATGTGCGCACGCGGACCCTGGAACGCCTAATTCAAGCGGAAGAGTTCGAACGCTTCCTGCACAACCGGTTTGTGGGCCAGAAGCGCTTCTCGCTAGAAGGCGCCGAAACCGCCATGGCGATTCTGGGTCACCTGCTGGATGTGGCTGCCGACAATGGCGTGCACGAAGTAGTGATCGGCATGGCCCATCGTGGCCGTTTGAATGCGCTGGCCAACATCGTCGGCAAGCCACTGGAGAAGATCTTCAGTGCATTTGAAGGCGACCCCGACCCCGAATCCATGCAGGGTTCCGGTGATGTGAAGTATCACCTTGGCTCTTCCGGTGTGCGCCGCACCGCAACAGGTAAGGACATTACGGTAGCGATTGCGCCAAACCCCAGCCACCTGGAGGCTGTGGACCCGGTGGTGGAAGGCATCGTGCGCCCCAAACAGGACCGTCTGGGCGACACAGAGCGTGCCCGCGTGATTCCCGTCCTGATTCACGGTGACGCGGCCTTCGCCGGACAAGGCGTGGTGGCGGAAACACTGAATCTTTCGCAGTTGCCCGGCTACACCACGGGCGGCACCATCCATCTGATCATCAACAACCAGATCGGTTTCACGACGAACCCGCAGGACGCTCGTTCAACCCCCTACTGTACCGATGTTGCGCGCATGGTGCAGGCCCCCATCTTCCACGTGAATGGAGATGACCCGGACGCCTCCCTGCGGGTGCTAAACATCGCTTTCGAATACCGGCAACGGTTCAAGAAAGACGTTGTCATCGACATGTTCTGCTTCCGGCGGCATGGGCACAACGAAAGCGACGACGCCACCTATACCCAGCCGATTCTGTATCGCAAGATCAAGGAACATCCGGGAGTTGCAAAGCTTTACTCGAACCAGTTGCTTCGGGAAAAGTTGCTGCGGGAAGACCAAATCGAGCAGACCCACAAGCGACTGATGGCGCGCCTGGAAGAGGCTTTCCAGAACGCCCAGAACAAAAACATTGCCCCGCTTTCCGCCGATAGTCTGGCTGCCGTAGAGGAAGAACCGCATGAGCCGCCACGGACGGCGGTTGGCCGTGAGGTCATCGAAACGGTGATTCAGGGCATGACCCGTCTGCCCGAGGACTTCCACCTGCATCCAAAGCTGCGGAAGTTTGTCTTCCGCCGTGAGGAAGTGTTCCAGCCCGGCTTTGCCATCGACTGGGCCACGGGTGAGGCACTGGCTTTTGGATCTCTGGTAGTGGAAGGCACCCCTGTCCGCCTAAGCGGTCAGGATTGCGGACGTGGCACCTTCAGCCAGCGCCATCTGGTGTTGGTGGACACGGAAACCAACGAAGAATATACCCCGCTGCAGCATCTGACGCCCGACCAGGCAAAATTCCATGTGTGGGATAGTTCGCTGAGCGAATATGCAGTGTTGGGTTTTGAATTTGGCTACAGCATCGGCGACCCGCTGACGCTGGTGATGTGGGAAGCGCAGTTCGGCGACTTCTTCAACGGCGCTCAGATCATGATCGACCAGTTCATCACCTGCTCCATGCAGAAATGGCGGCAGCCGAGCGGACTGGTGATGTTGCTGCCCCACGGCTACGAAGGCCAGGGTCCGGAGCATTCCAGCGCACGCATCGAACGGTTCCTGATTCTGTGTGCGGAAGATAACATCCAGGTAGTGAACTGCACCACGCCAGCGCAGTACTTCCATGTGCTCCGCCGTCAGATGTACGGTGGCAAGCAAGGCGGGCTGATGAACCGCCCGCTGGTGATCTTCACTCCCAAGAGCCTGTTGCGTCATGCGCAGGCCGTTTCGTCGCTGGATGAATTCACCAACGGATCATTCCGGGAGACCATCGGCGAAGTGGAGCCACTAGCCGCCGACAGCATCCGCCGGATTCTGATTTGCAGTGGCAAGATCTACTACGAGTTGGTGGCTCGCCGGAAAGAACTGGGTCTGGAAAGCGTTGCGATCATTCGTCTGGAACAGATTCACCCCTTCCCGGAGGCACAGATTCGCGACATCGTGAACCGGTATCCGGTGACGGCCGAGGTGGTGTGGGTGCAAGAAGAACCCCGAAACATGGGACCGTGGCGCTTTGTGCAGGAACGGCTGGACCCCATTCTTGCGGAAAGTGGACGGGAGACCTACTATGTGGGCCGCAAACCCAGCGCCAGCCCCGCTACCGGGTCTTACAAACGGCACCTGGAACAGCAGGCGGCCATTTTGGATGGATCTTTTGCAGAAGCAACCTTCAGCACGGGTCGGAAGACAAGACCGTTGACCCGCAAGGGTTAGCTAGGTTCTCGGTTGGAAATAACGAAACGAAGCGAAGGAGAAGGGGGCGGCACATGCCGCCCCCTTCTCCTTTTTCCACCATGCTCGTTCCCTGCGGAAACAAGGGGTTCGATCTTTGGATCACAGGGAGGCTCCGATATTTCACTGGAACTCAGCGTCCTGGATCTCCATTTCCACTACCGCGTATTCTTCGGTAAGGTCACCTCCCCAGGACGCCGTAAACTGATGCGGCAATGTGTAGCCATCTTTGCGATAGACACCGGAAAAGCGAACGATATAGGGGAGCATTTGCCACTTCCCGTCTGGGGAATCGAAATCGCTCCATCGTCTCGATGTTAGCTTGTAAGGCCGCCCATCCGGGGCGATCATCAGGTGAAAATGATACCGTTTGCCTTCGACGATCACGGTAAAGCTGGCGCCGTCTTCATCGCCATCCGTCCACCGAACCTGGGGACCTGGCACCAACCCGCCGGGGATGAGCAGCCTTGAGGAGGCGACTCTCCAGCGGGCGAACTCCTCATAGTGCCCCCCTTCCAGATTCACCACCTTGCGGCGCTTGGTGGACGCCTTGATCCATCGGCGTTCAGCCCGCCCGGGACTGTAGAGATCGTAACCCGTGAAATCCTGACTGCGCCCCGAGTAGCTCTCAATACTATAGGCAGTCCCAACCTGAATGACTTCATGGGCGACGAGCGGCGCCCAGTTGGTTCCACGAATCGGACGAATACGCCCCGATGTGATGAAGCGTGCGCGCGTCGGAATGGGTGCACCTGCCGGGGTGGACCAGAGCAAATAGCGTTTGGCAGATTCTGGAATGTGCTCAATCTGAGTAGGCAGGAACAAATCCGTTGACTCGGAAGGCTGCAAGCCCGAATTCCAGAGGTCGACAGGGAGCAAGAATGGTTTTGCCTTACGCCTACGGCTCCATATGATTGCACCAACAAATCCACAAGCTATGGCGACAAGAATGGTAGCCACTACCCACCACACGGGCAAAATGAATTCTCCTCAAAGAAAACTTCGATGTAAAGAACCAACTCGGTGACAGGAAGGCGACACCCGACGGAAAGGGATACTGGTTTCAGTGGGGCGTAAAAGCAGAAGCGCCTCCCGCACCGGGAGGCGCTTCAACAAAAATTGGGCAGCATCAGTGACTAACGAGCGGCAAGCAAAGCGCGCAAATGACGAGCACGTTCGGGGGAACGCAATTGGCGCAACGCTTTTGCCTCTATCTGACGAATCCGCTCGCGGGTAACATCGAACTCCTGGCCGATTTCTTCCAGGGTATGTTCGCGATCACAGCCAATGCCAAAGCGGAGACGGATGACCTTCTCTTCTTTTGGCGAAAGGGTTTTCAGAATATTCGCGGTTTCGTCGCGAACATTGGAATCGATCACGGCGTCCACGGGAGAGCCGACCCAGCGGTCTTCGATCAAATCGCCGAGGGCAGATTCACCGTCCCGACCGACCGGCGTCTCGAGAGAGACTGGGTCACGCGAAATGGTTTTCAGCTTTTGGACCTTCTCTACCGAGATATCCATGCGGCGGCTGATTTCTTCGTTTGTGGGCACACGGCCCAGTTCTTTTTCGAGTTCGCGGGTAGCGCGCAGGAACTTATTCATGCTCTCGTTCATGTGAACGGGAATACGAATGGTGCGGCTCTGATCCGCGATCGCGCGGGTGATTGCCTGACGAATCCACCACGTGGCGTAGGTGGAAAATTTGTAACCACGACGATATTCAAACTTATCCGCGGCACGCATCAAACCGATGTTGCCTTCCTGGATAAGATCGAGCAAGTGAAGTCCGCGATTGACGTACTTCTTCGCCACGGATACGACAAGGCGGAGGTTAGCCTCGACCAAGTCTTTTTTGGCGCGTTCTGCTTCGAAGTGGCCAACGCGGATGACTTCCATCGTGTGCGTGAGCGCTTCGTGCGTGGTGCCGGCTTGTGTTTCGAGCTTGCGGATTTCCCGTTTCAGTTCACGAACACGGCCAACGTCCTTGGAACCGGCGTTTTCCATCTTGCGGAGTTCGGCGTGCATGACGGCCAAACTGTCGACGGTGTGTTCCAGTTCACGCGTGAAATCGATCCAGTGGTTGTTGTACCAGGGAATCGCACGAATCTGTTTGGAAACAGAAACCTTCTCACGAATGGCCTGCAGAAGCTTTTTACGCTTCAACTTGCGGTTCTGCGTGGTGGTGGCTTCATACTTTTCCCAAAGTCCCGTGAGACGGCGATAGGTTTTGATCAGCTCTTCCATCTGCGCCTGCACTTCGTTAATGCGCTTCTGGTAAGCTGTGGTGCCTTCCTCGGTGTCGCCCAGATCGGCAACACTTTCCAACTGCATGGCATTGCTGCGCACTTGCTCGGCGATGCTGACCGCGGCGACCTGCACCACATTGGAGCGGCTGATGGCGCGCTGCATACGCAGCTTGCCACGTTCCATACGGCGAGCAAGGCGAACTTCCCCTTCACGAGTGAGAAGGGGGACAGAACCCATTTCGCGCAAGTACACGCGAACAGGATCATCTGTATAGATGGACTCTTCGACTGGTGCTGCTGCGGAGTCGTCGCTTTCTTCGGAAGATTCAGCGTCGAAAAATTTCTCTTCCTCGTCAAAGGACAAAGAAAGATGGGTGTGCGACTCACTCAGAAATTGGTCTTCAAACTGATCCACGGAAAAATCACCTCCCCCAAGGATGTCTTCGGGGTCCGGAACGGGGTGTAACCAACAGAAAAGCAACGAGTCGTGCGAGCAATTTCGCTAGCTTATGCGGGTCTTGCGACAAGGTTGGCCATCTACAAGGTTAGCACGAACAGTTGCTTTTCGACCCTGCAATTATGTGATTGTTTTGGCAGGGGGAAAGTTACAAATTCTGGAGGAAAAGCCACTTGCGGCCCCATATAGCCTACCAGAACAGGTGTCTACCCACGCGAAACAGTTAACGCATGGACGGCTTTTTGTTAGCTGGCAACAGGGAACGATAGGAGCGGCCCTCCATTGTTTTAGACCACTGCTGCTTGGCTTCTGTTACGAGTTGGGGATTGGATAACAGTTCGGTAGCGCTGAGGGCGAGGGTTTTTGCGGCGACCACCATCCCCTTGCGCCCTAGGGAAGTTCCTGCACAGGCCGTCGAGACCCAAGTGTGAAGTGGCGTACCGGGAGGAAAGGTAGCGGCGACAAAATGGCCGGTGGGGACGACCCAACTGACATCGCCCACGTCGGTGGAGGCGGAGAAGAGTTCGGTGCGTATGGGAAGAATCTGCGCTTCGCTCCCCAGCGGAGGAGCCTGGGAAACATCCGGCAGACTGCTGAGCAGCTTTTGAGCGAAGTCTTTCTCTTCGGCGGTATAGTTCACGCCACCCGTAACGCGCAGGTTCTTATCGAGCAAAGCTACTAGCGCCGGGGTATGGACCATATTGGTGTAGCTGCCGCCGATTTCGAAGGACATTTCCGTACCGGTGGCCAGAGCGCCGGCCTGGGCGCAATTCAACACGCGCTCCCAAATGGATTCCAGTACGCGCTGATCAGGGTGCCGCACAATCAGACTAAGTTCCGCGTTTTCGGGAACCACATTAGCGACATCACCGCCCTTGGTGATGACGTAATGCATCCGGGTTTCTTCGGGCACATGCTCCCGCAGAAGATTGACGGCATGGGTCATGATCTCCACGCCATCCAGAGCCGAACGCCCGGCTTCGGGAGCTCCGGCGGCATGTGCGGCCCGGCCCTTGTAGCGCACGCGAGCTGAGATGTTGGCCAACCATGGGTTGGAATCGGACTGATTGCGGTCGTAGGGATGCCAAGCCAGCGCGACATCCACATCCTTAAAGGCGCCTGCGCGGATCATATAGATCTTGCCACCTCCCCCTTCCTCAGCCGGTGTGCCATAGAAACGAATGGTGCCTTTCAGCCCTTCGGCTTTCATTTGCTCCTGCACCGCGATAGCCGCCAGTGCCGATGCGGCGCCGAACAGGTTGTGACCGCAACCATGGCCGGGCGCACCTACCACACGCGCTTTTCGTGCTGGCGTAGCTTCCTGGGAAAGACCAGGCAACGCATCGTATTCACCGAGGATGGCGATCACCGGTGCGCCGGAACCCCATTCCGCAATGAAGGCAGTCTCGATGTCCGCCACTCTGTCGGTGATACGGAAGCCAGCCTTCTGCAATTCCCCCTTCAGCAGCGCCGCGCTTTGGACCTCCTGATAACCCACTTCCGGGTTTTCCCAGATGGTGCGGGAAATCTTCCCGAAGTGGTCGGCACGCGCTTCCACCTGCTGCAGAACGGGAGCCTGCGCCATGGCGGGAACCGCGTTGACACCCAAAACCAAAAGAGCTGCTGCGACGGATTGAAGGAGGGGTTTGCGAAGCATGGTCATGGAAGGCTTTCAGTGTAACCTGTACACGTGCGCCCACTACATATCATCCTGCTACTGACCTTTTCGATGCTCGTGGGGATGCCTCCCTTGGCGGCGCAACCTGCGGATCTGGACGCCTGGGTTGCCCGTACACAGCAGGAGTTTGAAGTGCCAGGCATCGCCGTAGCCATCGTCAAGGATGGCGAAACGGTGGTCACTAAGGGTTACGGGGTGCGCCAACTGGGCAGACCGGATCAAGTGGACGCACATACCCTTTTTGGAATTGCATCCAACACCAAGGCCTACACGGCGGCGGCGCTGGCGATTCTGGTGGATGAGGGCAAGGTCAGTTGGGATGACCCGGTACAGAAACATCTGCCCCAGTTTCAGCTGGCGGACCCCTATGTGACGCGAGAAGTCACCATTCGCGACCTGCTGAGCCACCGCACGGGCATGGGTTTGGGAGCGGGTGATCTGCTGTATTGGCCGGACACGAATTTCACTCGGGCCCAGGTGCTGACAGCCGCCAGGCATCTGCCCACGGCATCGAGTTTCCGCAGCAAGTATGCCTACAACAACCTGGGTTTCGTGGTGGCGGGCGAAGTGGTGGCCGCAGCCAGCGGCATGAGTTGGGACGACTTTGTGCAGCAGCGCATTCTGACCCCGCTGGGGATGACGGAAACCCGCATCAGCAGCGCGGGCCTCGACCCCGCCAAGGACAATGTGGCATCCCCGCATTCCAAAGGCTGGCGACTGGAAGGCACTTTGAAGCCAATTCCGGCAACGAAGGATCAGGTGTGGGCAGCAGCGGCAGGACTGAAATCGAACGTCACCGACCTGACGAAGTGGCTAAAGCTGCAACTGGCCAGCGGCAAACTGCCGTCCAGAAAGGACCTATTTTCGGAGAAGCAAGCCCGCACGATGTGGTCGCCGCAGACCATCATCGGGATCTCCGACCCACCCGCCGCGCTGGCAGCTACCAAACCTAACTTTGCCGCCTATGGTCTTGGCTGGAGCCTGAAGGACTATAAAGGCCGCAAGATCGTGACGCACGGGGGCGGACTGACAGGCATGGTGACCTTGACTCTGCTGGTTCCCGAAGAAAAGCTCGGCATTGTCGTGTTAACCAACCAGGAAGAGGGCGGAGCGATGCAATCCATTGCCAACCACATTCTGGATCACTACTTCGCGTTGCCACCGACCGATTGGATTCGCGCCTACCACGACGATGGGGTCAAAAAACGAAACGAAGCCAACGCCGCGGAGCTGAAAACCTTCACGGAACGCATGGCGAATACCCAGCCTTCCCTGCCCCTGGCCCGGTATGCCGGTGACTACGAAGATGCGTGGTACGGCAAGGCGACGGTCGGCCAAACCGGGAAGGCCCTGACCCTGCGCTTCCATGGGACGCCCGCGATGGAAGGGCCGCTGGAACATTTCCAGCACGATACGTTTGTGGTGCACTGGAAGGACAACACCATTCCGGATTCCTTTGTACAGTTCCAGCTAGGTATCGACGGCAAGGTCAGCAGCATTCGGATGGAAGCAATCTCCGAACTCGCTGACTTCAGCTTTGACTATCACGACCTGCATTTCGTGCCGGTGAAGAAACAGACGAAGTGATGGCAACTCCGGCAATAGGGCAACAGGGCACAGACAGGGAGCCACAGGACCGCTGTCGTATTGCGGCTCTGGCGTTGGCCCAAGGCCTTGAGCTTCGTCACGGCCCCCCTGCGCTAACCAGGGAGTACACTGAAGTTTTCCGGTACGGAAGAACGGATTCCTCGTTGATGCGTCCGTACCCGGGTAAGCCTAACTCGTAGACAGGAATCCCCTCCTATGCGCCTTTCCTTTCCTGTGGCCCTGCGGGTCACTCTTCTTGCGGCCCTCAGCGCCGGACTTTCCTTCAGCCAGACGAAGCTGCTGCGTTTCCCCGACATTCACGCAGACCAAGTGGTATTTTCCTACGCCGGGGACCTTTGGAAAGCATCCGCCGCGGGAGGCGATGCGGTGCGGTTGACCGCGCATCCGGGGTTGGAGCTGTTCCCAAAATTCTCGCCGGATGGAAAGTGGATCGCCTTCACCGGCCAATACGACGGCGACGAACAGGTCTATGTCATTCCGGCTACGGGCGGGACTCCGAAGCAATTGACGTATTATCCGGCGAAGGGGCCGTTGCCTGCGCGGTGGGGTTACGACAATCAGGTTTATGGCTGGACGCCTGACGGAAAGGCTGTCTTGTTCCGCTCCCTGCGTGATGGCTGGAGTACGGCGCAGTCGAAGCTGTACAGAGCTCCGGTAGACGGAGGTCTGGCGGAAGCATTGCCCATGCCGACAGCGGGTGCGGGCGACTATTCGCCGGATGGAAAATCCATTCTCTACTCGCCCTTGTTCCGGGATTTCCGTACGTGGAAGCGTTACCAGGGAGGCTGGGCGCAGGACCTGTTTATCTTCGATCTGACGACGCAACAGTTACAG
>Ga0182745_1000560_pt1 | contig 40853 bp, 29 predicted proteins | sample eDN3rd30CKraftBY_FD_128523 | JGI IMG/M metagenome (GOLD analysis project Ga0182745, IMG submission 128523) | Enriched backyard soil microbial communities from Emeryville, California, USA - eDNA 3rd pass 30_C Kraft BY (version 2) (version 2) | ecosystem: Environmental > Terrestrial > Soil >...
CCACGCCCATGGCGGTGCCGTGCGCCTGGAGGCCCTTCACCGCGCCTTCGAGCTTGTCCTGGTTGCGGCCATTGATGGCCACCTTGGCGCCCGCCTTCACGAAGGCCTCGGCGATGCCGAGGTTGATGCCACTGCTGCCGCCGGAAATGAACGCCACCTTGCCCGCGAGCAGCCCGTCCCGGAACACGCCATCAGCCATTTGGACCCGTCTCCTGTGGAAGCAACCGGGCAGGGACTTGAACAAACCCGCCGCACTGCGTCCACGTCCATCGCCAGGTGGACGGCGGAAGCGGGGCCCGTGTGTTAGAGGTCGCGCCATGACCCGCCGCCGCCCTGAAATCCTCGCCCCCGCCGGGGACCTCGACTCGATGAAAGCCGCGCTCGCCAGTGGCGCGGATGCCGTCTATTTCGGGTTGGACGAGGGTTTCAACGCGCGCGCCCGCGCGGAGAACTTCTCGCTCGCCACCCTGCCCGGGACGCTGGCCCTCATCCACCGCGCCGGGGCCCGGGCCTATCTGACGCTGAACACGCTGGTCTTCGAGCCCGAGCTGCCGGTGGTGGAGGCCATCCTCCGCCGGGTGGCCGAGGCCGGCGTGGACGCGCTCATCGTCCAGGACCCCGCGGTCGCCCTGGTGGCGCGCTCGGTGTGTCCGCAGATGGAGGTCCACGCCTCCACGCAGATGACGATTTCGAGCGCGGAGGGCGCGCGCTTCGCCAAGGGGCTGGGCGTCACGCGCGTGGTGGTGCCGCGCGAGCTGTCGGTGGCGGAGATTCGCCGGCTGGCGGCGGAGACGGACGTGGAGCTGGAGGTCTTCATCCACGGCGCGCTCTGCATGTCCTGGAGCGGCCAGTGCCTCACCAGCGAGGCGTGGGGTGGGCGCTCCGCCAACCGCGGCCAGTGCGCCCAGTCCTGCCGCCTCCCCTACGACCTGGTGGTGGACGGCCAGACGCGGGAGCTGGGGGACGTGCAGTACCTGCTCAGCCCCAAGGACCTCGCGGGTGTGATGGCGGTGCCCCAGCTCGTGGAGATTGGCGTCCACTCGCTGAAGATTGAAGGCCGGCAGAAGGGGCCGCAGTACGTCGCCACGGCGGTGCAGGGCTACCGCCGCTGGGTGGATGGCGTATCGGCGGGCAAGCCGGACACGGGCGCGCTGCGCCGGGACCTGGCGGACATGACGCTGTCGTACAGCCGGGGCTTCTCGCACGGCTTCTTCGCGGGCTCGGACCACCAGACGCTGGTGGAGGGGCGCTTCCCCAAGCACCGCGGCGCATACCTGGGCCGCGTGGAGTCCGTGGACGGGCGCGACGTGCGCGTGGTGGACGACACGGAGGGCCGTCCCTGGACGGGCGGCCTGGGCCAGGACGGCGCCCCCGAGCGCCCCGGCGCGCCCGTGGGCAAGGTGTCCTCGCCGCTGGAGACGGCGGCCCCGGTGGCGGCGGACGTGCCGCCCCGGCCCGGCATGGGCGTGGTGTTCGATGACGGGCACCCCGAGGACAAGCACGAGCCCGGAGGGCCCCTGTTCCGCGTGGAGCGCAAGGGCGCCGGGTGGGTGCTGGGCTTCGGCAACCCGGGGCCGGACATGGCGCGGGTGAAGCCGGGCCAGCGCGTGTGGATGACGAGCGATCCTTCCCTGGCGAAGCGCACCGAGGAGCTGCTGGAGCGCGGCGAGCCGGAAGGCCGTGTGCCGCTGGAGCTGACCGTGACGGGCGCCGCGGGCGCGGCGCTGACGGTGGTGGGCCGGGCACGCGGAGGCCACGTGTCCACGGTGTCCAGCGAGGTGCCGCTGGCCGAGGCGCGCGGTGGCGGCATCGATGAAGCGCTGCTGCGAGACAAGCTGGCGGCGCTGGGCGGGACGCCCTTCACGCTGACGGGACTGGATGCGTCCGGACTGGCGGCGGGGCTCCACCTGCCAGTGTCGGAGATGAAGGCCCTGCGCCGCCGGCTGGTGGCGGAGCTGTCTGAAGCCGTGGCGCGCGGTCCGGTGCGGACCGTGAACGCGGGCTCCACCCTGGAGTCCCTGCGCGCGTCGCTGCGGGAGCGGGTGCAGCCGCCGCCCCGCGCGGAGGAGGGCGTGCGCCTGCTGCCGCTGTGCCGCACGGACGAGCAGCTCGAGGCGGCCATCGCCGCGGGCCTGCCCGAGGTGGAGCTGGACTGGATGGAGCTGGTGGGCCTTCAGCGCGCGGTGGAGCGGGCGCGCGCGGCGGGGCTGCGCGTGACGATTGCCACCGTGCGCGTGCAGAAGCCGGGCGAGGAGGGCTACGACGCGCGCATCGCGAAGCTGAAGCCGGACGCGGTGCTGGCGCGGCACTGGGGCGCGATGATGCACTTCCTGGAGCGCCCGCCCGCGCCCGGCGAGGCGCGCCCTGCCCTGCACGCGGACTTCTCGCTGAACGTCACCAACTCCGTGACGGCGCTGCACCTGCTGGGGCTCGGGCTGGACACGCTGACCTTCGCCCACGACCTGGACGCGGTGCAGCTCGGGGCCATGCTGGAGCACCTGCCGGCGGAGCGCTTCACGGTGACGGTGCACCACCACATCTCCACCTTCCACACCGAGCACTGCGTGTATTCCCACACGCTGTCCCATGGGCGCGACTACCGAAGCTGCGGGCGCCCCTGCGAGAAACACCGCGTGTCCCTGCGCGACCACAAGGGCCTGGAGCACCCGGTGGTGGTGGACGTGGGGTGCCGGAACACGGTGTTCAACGCGCAGGCCCAGAGCGCCGCGTCGCTCGTGCCCTCGCTGCTCGCGCGCGGCGTGCGGCGCTTCCGCGTGGAGTTCGTGCGCGAGTCCCGCGAGGAGGCCGCGCGGGTGCTCTCGGCGTACCAGGAGCTGCTGGCGGGCCGAATCTCCCCCACGGAGGCCGTGCGGCGCGCGGCGGTCCACGAGCAGTTCGGCGTGACGAAGGGCACGATGAAGGTGCTCAACCCCACCTTCACCGTGCAGCGCTGAGGACGGCGCGGCGAGGCGCTCCGGCCCGCCCGGCGAAAGCCCCCGGGCCGGGCGTCAGCCGAACTCCACCACGCGCATGCCGAACAGGCGGTCCACCGCGAGCAGCAGGTCGTCGTTCACCTGCACCTTGATGGACGTGTTGCCGATGAGCGCCTCCCCCTCGCCCTTGAAGAGCACGCTCACGGCCACGGGCGTGGCGCCGGCGTACTTCTTCGCCAGTTCGTGCAGCTTCGCCACCCGCTCCTCCGTGAGGAGGTCCGCCGGCACGCGCAGCTCCAGCCGCTTGGTGCGCTTCTCGCGCACGGCCTTGAGGCTCTGGATGTCGTCGACGATGAGCTCCGGCGTGGGGCTGTCCTCGTCGCGCTGGCTGATCTGCACCGTGCCGGACACCAGGATGGGGTCGTCCGACTTGAGCAGGTGCTCCCAGTGCTCGAAGCCCGGCTTGGGGCCCTGCTTCGCCCACTTGCCGTCCCGGCCCATGACGTTGCGCGTGCCGTCCTTGCCCGGGAAGCACACCAGCTCGATGGAGCCGGACAGGTCTTCGATGGTCACCCACGCCATGCGCTTGCCCGTCTTCGTGGGCCGCTCGCGCAGAATCGTGACGATGCCCGCCACCGTGAGCTTGTCGTCCTTGCGCGCGCGCTGGACCGCGGTGATGGGCCGGGCGTAGCGCTTCAGCTCCTTGTCGTACTGGTGCAGCGGGTGGCCGGACACGTAGAAGCCGATGGCCTCCTTCTCCAGCGCCAGCCGCTCCTTCTCCGACCAGTCCTCCACCTCGACGTAGTCGTCCTTCAGGCCCCCGCTGCCGTTCGAGGACGGAGCGGCCAGCATCCCGAACAGCGAGCTCTGCCCCGCGGCCTTGTCCTTCTGGCTGGACGAGCCGCGGTTCATCGCCCTCTCGATGGTGTCGAAAATCTGCCGGCGCGAACGCTTCTCGAAGTCGAAGGCGCCCGCCTTCACCAGCGCTTCCATCACCTTCCGGTTCACCTTGCGGCTGTCCACGCGCTCGCAGAAGTCGAACAGGCTCTTGAAGGGGCCGTCCTTGCGGGCCTCGATGATGGCTTCGATGGCGCCCTCGCCCACGCCCTTGATGGCGCCCAGGCCGAAGCGAATCTTGCCGTTCACCGCGCCGAACTCCATGTCGGACTGATTCACGTCCGGCGGAAGCACCTCGAGGCCCGACTCGCGCGCCTCGCCGATGTGCTTCACCACCTTGTCCGTGTTGTCCTTCTCGCTGGAGAGAAGGGCCGCCATGAACTCGCAGGGGTAGTGCGCCTTCAGCCACGCCGTGTGGATGGTGACCAGGCCGTAGGCCGCCGAGTGGCTCTTGTTGAAGCCGTACTCCGCGAACTTCTCCATCAGGTCGAAGATTTCACCGGCGACCTTGAGGTCGACGTTGTTCTTCGCGCACCCTTCGAGGAAGCCGGCGCGCTCGGCCTGCATGACCTCGGCCTTCTTCTTGCCCATGGCGCGGCGAAGCAGGTCCGCGCGGCCCAGGGTGTAGCCACCCAGGACCTGCGAAATCTGCATCACCTGCTCCTGGTACACGATGACGCCGTACGTGTCCTTGAGCACCGGCTCCAGCGCGGGGTGCGGGTACGACACCTTCTCGCGGCCGTGCTTGCGGTTGATGAAGACGTCCACCATGCCGGAGTCCAGCGGCCCCGGCCGGTAGAGCGCGCCGGCGGCGATGACGTCTTCGAAGCAGGACGGCTTGAGCTTCACGACCATTTCCGTGAAGCCGCTCGACTCCATCTGGAAGACGCCGGCCGTGTCGCCCCGGGCCATCAGCTCCCAGACCTTCGGGTCATCCAGCGGAATCTCGTGCCGGGGGATGTCCAGGCCGTGGTTGCGCTTCACCAGGTCCAGCCCGTGCTGAATCACCGTGAGCGTCTTGAGGCCCAGGAAGTCGAACTTCACCAGGCCCGCCGCCTCCACCTCGTCCTTGGCGAACTGGGTGATGAGCGTCTTCTCCCCCGGCGGCTGGTAGACGGGCACGAACTCCCACAGCGGCTTGTCGGCAATGACCACGCCCGCGGCGTGCATGCCGGGCTGGCGGTGCAGGCCCTCCAGCGCGAGCGCGATTTCGAGCACGTCCTTCGTGGTGACGGGCTTGCCCTCCACCTCGCCGATGTTGGAGGGCGACTCCATCATCTCCTTGAGGCGCGGCTCCATCTCGATGGCCTCCCTCAAGGTGATGTTGAGCACCTCGGGGACCAGCTTGGCGATGCGGTCACCCTCGCTGAAGGGCAGCGCGAACACGCGGCACACGTCGCGCAGCACGCTCTTGGCCTTGAGCGAGCCGAAGGTGATGATCTGCCCCACGTTCATCTCGCCGTACTTGCGGCCGACATACTGGATGACCTCGTCCCGGCGGTCCTGGCAGAAGTCGATATCGAAGTCGGGCATCGACACGCGCTCCGGGTTCAGGAAGCGCTCGAACAGGAGGTTGTACGGGATGGGGTCCACGTCGGTGATGCGCAGCGCGTAGGCCACCAGGCTGCCAGCGCCGGAGCCACGGCCCGGGCCCACGGGGATGCTCATCTTCTTCGCCCAGTTGATGAAGTCCTGGACGATGAGGAAGTAGCCGCTGAACCCCATCTTCTGGATGACGCCAATCTCCAGCGCCAGGCGCGCCTGGTACTGCTCGCGGTCGATGGGATAGGTGACGGTGGCCGCCAGCTCCTTGAAGCGCTCGCGCAGGCCCTCGTAGGCCAGCTCTGCCATGTAGCTGTCGGGCGTGTGGCTGTCGGGCACCTTGAAGGTGGGCAGCATCGGCTTGCCCAGCTTGAGCTCCAGGTTGCACTGCTCGGCGATGCGCTGGGTGTTGTGGACCGCCTCGGGCGTGTCCTTGAAGAACTCCAGCATCTCCTGGGGGCTGGTGACGTAGAGCTTGTCCGTGGAGTGCCGCATGCGCTTGCCGTCCGCCAGCGTCTTGCCGCTGGCGATGCACATGAGCAGCTCGTGGGCGCGCGCGTCCTCGCGCTTGATGTAGTGCGCGTCCGCGGTGGCACACAGCGGGATGTCCAGGTCGCGCGAGAGCTGCTTGAGGTTCTCGTTCGCCTTGTCCTGCTCCGGCATCCCGTTGGACTGCACCTCCAGGAAGAAGTGCCCGGGCTCGAAGATGTCCTTGTACTCCTGCGCGGCGCGGCGGGCGTGGTCCATGTCGCCGCGGAAGCAGGCGCTGGTGATTTCACCCCCCAGGCACGCGGTGAGCGCGAAGAGGCCCTTGCTGTGCTCCGCCAGCACCTTCTTGTCGATGCGCGGGTGGTAGTAGAACCCGTGCATGTACGCGGTGGAGGACAGGTAGCGGAGGTTGGCGTAGCCCTCCGCGTTCTTCGCGATCAGGATGAGGTGGTGGGAGACCTTCTCGGAGCGGTCCTCGCGCCCCTTGGGGCCGGCGACGTAGGCCTCCATGCCGAGAATCGGCTTGATCCCCGCGTCCTTCGCCTTCTTGTAGAAGTCGATGGCGCCGAACATGTTGCCGTGGTCCGTCACGGCGACACTGTTCATCCCCTTCTCCTTCACCGTCTTGATGAGGTCCTTCATCCGGATCGCCCCATCGAGGAGCGAGTAGAGGGTGTGCAGGTGGAGGTGGGTAAAGGACATAAGCGCGTTCCGCTCCTATAGGCCGGGGTGCTGCCGCCGAACACCGAACACTAGGGCCCAGGACCCCTGCTCGCCAGTCCAGTGTTCGCGGGGTCCTGGCCAGCGCTTGTGGGGCCGGAAAATCGGCCTCTTGCGACGTTCCGCCACGAGCGGAAGGCGTCCGGCGAAGCGCAACGGCCGGCCCGCCCCACCGCCCGTCTCCATGGAAGTCACGGTGCGTCTCCCCATGAAGCGCTGGACACGCCGCAGCGCCCCGCTCCCCAGCGGCCGAGCGGGCTCGGGACGCGCTTCATGCTTCGTCACGCCACGTCCGTCGCCACACGGTGGCGTGCCGCGGATGCAGGAGCACCGGGCCACGCGCGACGCAGCCCTGGAGGTCCGCGGCACGTTGACGCCGCAGCAGCGCCAGACGCTGGCCGAACAGCTCCGCGAGCGCATGGGCCCGAAGGGCGGCGCGCCGGTGCGTGCGCCTACTGGAAAGGGTGGGCGCGCCCGGGCCGCGCGGCTACCTTAAGCGCGTGAATTACACCGATTACGCCAGGCGAATCCGTGCCCACAGCCACCTCGCGGATATCTCCGAATATGGGAGGGTGACGGAGGGGGACCAGGACTATCCCCTCTTCCGGCTCGTCGTGCCGGGAGAGCGTTGGCTGGTCATCACCTCCGGCTTCCACGGCGAGGAGCCCGCCGGTCCCCTGACGCTGGCCGAGCACTTCGCCGAGGTCGCGGCCTATGCCGTGGAGCGCGGCGTCGGCCTGCGCGTCTACCCGTGCATCAATCCCTCCGGCTTCGAGGCCGGCACCCGCTACAACCGCAGCGGCGAGAAGCCCAACAACGACTTCCTCCGCTACGAAGTCGCGCCGGGTGAGTGGGTGGGAGAGCTGAACGTCCCGCGTCCCATCCTGCGCTGGGCGCTCTACGACGGCGGCCCCAAGGAGACGCGCGCGGTGCGAAGCGAGCTGGCGCGCTACCCGGCTCCCGCCGCCGCGCTCGACATCCACCAGGACGACTACCTGGGCGGGACGTCGACGTACGCGTACACCTTCGGAGACAAGGCCGCGTACCGTCCGCTGGTGGAGGCCAGCGCGAAGCACGTCTCCGTGGTGCGCGACCAGAAGGTGGACGACCACAGCTTCACCGACGCGGACGGCCTCATCGAGTACCACGACGGCAGCGTCACCGACTGGTACTCACGCCAGGGCGTGCCCTACACCGCCGCGCTGGAGACGACGACGGCCACGCCGCGGGACGTGTGCCACGCGGTGAACCTCATCTGGATTCGCGGGTTCATCGACCTGGCCGCCCGTGGCGGCTGAGCGCCGGGCCTAAGGGGCGCGGGCGTTGCCCACCCGGCGGGACCACAGCGTGAGCAGGTTGCGGACGACCGCCCCATCCGGCACTCCCGCGCTGGGCGGCACGTCCACCTGGATGCCCTGCGCCTCCATCCGCTGGAAGGGGCTCTCCGTGCCCTCGGCCGCCATGGGCACCGTCGGGTCCGCGGGCCGGAAGCCATGGGCCAGGGCCCGCCGCTGGACGGGCCGGCTGCGCAGGTAGCGCAGCCACTCCAGCGCGGCCTCGCGTTGCCGGGGCAGCACCCACTCCCCTTGCAGCACCGCCGCGGGATGGTCGCTCCAGAAGGTGAGCGGCGGGTAGAGGACCCTCAACGCCCCCCACTGCCCCTCTGGCTGGGAGAGCTGGGCGATGGCCAGGTTCTCGTACACCACCCCGATGTCGTAGCGGGCCGGGCCGAAGCGGACCATGTCCGTCATCAGCGCGCCGGTGGTCTCCTGGAAGCGCCCCACGCCCCGCTCCAGCTCGCCCAGCCAGCGCTGAAAGTCAGGCTCCAGCAGGTCCGCCACCGTCAGCCCGCCCTGCTTCCCGTAGAAGTCCAACGACGCCAGCAGCAGGGCCTGAAGGCCGGAGTTGGAGCGGGTCGGGTCCGTATGGCCCAGCTTCACGAAGCCCCACTCCGGCGGGCCCCCCACGGCGGGCCAGCCCTGGTCGCTCGACACGGCGTCCTGGATGAGCCTCCAGCTCACGGCGTGCCCTCCGCTGGCCCGCGTCAACACCTCCGCCCGCGCTTCCCACGCCACGAAGACGAGCGGGGTGACGACCAGCGGCCGGGGCGCCGCGTCGCCGTCCGCGGCGAACAGCGGCTCGCGCGTGGGGTCCGTGGCCCAGTCCGAGGCCAGCATCCGCAGCACCGCGCTGTCCGCGGGGCTCCACACGGTGGGCCGCTCACGTCCCTCCAGGATGGCCTGCGCCGCTTCCAGCGAGCCCAGTCCCACCAGGTTCACCCGGATGAGCGGGTTCGCCGTCTGGAAGTCCGCCGCGGCCTCCTCCACCCAGGCCTGCTTCTCCGTGCTGTAGAGGAAGGTGATTTCAGTCCGCACGCCACGCGGAGCGGGCTCGGGCGCCGCGGAGCGCTCCGCCGCGGGACGCTCGTGCGCGGGCCGCGCGGACAGGTAGAGGGCTCCTCCAATCGCCGTGAGCACCCCGATGATGATGAGGACCGCGGGCTTCATGTACCGACTCACACTTCCGTGAAGGCCTGCTCGGCGCCAAAGCAGTCTTGTAGGCAACCTGCGCGGCGCCGTACAGAGGGGCACGTCCACGACGGAATTCGGACCTTGGACTCCCAACCGTTCGCTGCCGCACGTTTGTTTGAACACAAATGGCATGTCAGAATGGGGGGATGACGGCAAACATTCGGCAGCTCGTGCTAGCGGGCCTGGGCACGGCGCTGAGCGCGTGCGCGACCAAGCCCGCCCCTCCGGTGGAGCACTTCACACTCGGCATGTCCCGAGCGGAGTACCGGGACTACAAGAAAGCGAAAGCGGACCCCTGCGCATCCTCGGAGCCCCGGTGGCTGGCGGACGAGCTGACGACGGTCAACGGGTTGATGGCGCGCTTCCTCAAGGAAACGGAGCAGGTCACCAACCTCGACGCCCCGGACCACTCGCGGCAGCTGGCGATGATGCAGGAGGGCATCAATACGCTGCCGCCCATCATGGACGTGCATCGCTATACCCTGAGCCGGCTCAAGGACTGCCGCTTCCGTAGCACGGGGGCCTTCCCCGAGATTTCCCGGCGCGGCCATGAGCTCCTGCAGGAGGCGGAAGCCCGGCTCGAAGAAGGCCCGAAGGCGATGGCGGCGGTGGCGCTGAAGGGGGCACGCAAGCAGTGGCGGGAGGAGATTCCCGAGCGCGAGGAGACCGCACGCCGGACGTGGTGCCCCGCCAAGCCCGAGATTGGTCAGACGGACCTCTATTACGCGCGCCAGGAGGTGGATGGCCGCAGGCTGTGGCGCTTCTGTGACGGGCACCTCGTGGAGCAGCGTCCGGACGGCGAGCCCGTGCTCATCCAGCCGGACAACCTGACGTGGCGCATGCGCCGCCGCATCAAGCCCCAGTCCTATCTGGACGCGGCGCGCGACTATCCCGCGGGTGAGATGGACCGGCAGCCGGACAGCGTGCCGTCATCCGAACAGGGCGCGGCCACGAAGCCGTCTGCGACGAGCGGCGGTCCAGGCTAGTCCCCGCACTGTCCAGGAGCGCGTGGCCCTGGTGCCCGGCGCTCCATGGGCTCACGGCACGCCGCCGTCCAGCGACGCGAGAGAGCCACACCGCCGCCGCGCGGCGCCCGAAGCCGGCGGCGCTTCTGCCGCCGCTTCCTGCCTCCCACCGGGCCACGAAGCGCGCGGCCCGGCGTCACACGTCCAGCCGGGACAGCCGCTTCGCGAGGTGCGCGTCGCGCATGGTAGGAGCTGTTCGCGGCCCCGGCGTCACGCCTCCAGCCGGGACAGCCGCTTCGCGAGGTGTGCGTCGCCCGCGGCATCGACCGACTGGGCCCACGCGGCCAGCGAGCCCCCCTTCGACGTCAGGTGCTCCTCGACGTGGGGCCGGAGGAACTTCCACCGCTTGCTCCACCCCTCCTCCGACGGCGCCCCGGCCGCTCCCGGCCGCTCCGCCAGCAACAACCCCAGGCGCAGCGCCAGCTCCGGCTGTCCCAGCGCGGACGCCTGACGGGCAACGGCCGTGGCCGCGGGAGCCGCGGAGGGGGCGCCCAGCCACACCTCCGTCGCGCGGACGAAGGCCGCCACATCCAGTTCGCCAAGCAGCGCCAGCGCATGACGCAGTGGCAGCCGGCCCTCCTGGCGCGGCGCGACCACGCGCTCCATCAGCGCGTTGAAGGTCCCCGCCAGCTCCGCGTGGGCCGCGGGGTCCACGCCGCCCAGGGCACGCAGCGCTCGGCGCGCGCGCCGCGCACGGGTGGTCACCTCCCAGCTGCGCCACCCCAGACGGGCCCTCAGCGCAGCCAGCGCCTCGGCGGCGGCGTTCAGCGATTCGGGCGCGGGCGTGGCCACGGGCACGCGCCGGGGCAGCTCGGCCTTCTTCGGGGTGGGCGGTGGCGCGGGCGCGGCCTCCGCGGCGGCGCCCTCCGTCACCTCGCGGTAGCCCTCCCGCTGCTTCTCCGCCACCTTCTTCTCGTACTCCTTCCGGGCGCTGGCCTCGTCCGGGAAGGCCTTCTCCCGGCGCTGCCCCGCGGTGCCGATGCGGCCGAACGTGACGATGAAGGTGTTGCCCTTGAGCTCCGGCTCCCAGAACTTGGAGCTGGTGCCTTCCACGAACTCGAACCTGCGCATGCCTCAGAGCATATGCGACGCCGCGCCCCCGTGCTCCGCCTTCATCTCCCGGAGCCCCTCCTCGCGAGAGCGGCGGCCCTCGTAGCCCAGCTCGGCGCGCGCCTTGTCATCCCGAACCGTCACCTCCCGCCCCATGAGCAGCAGCTCGGCGCGGGTCAGCGGGGGCCTGCCCGGAAGGCCGAACGTCCCCCACAGCAGGTCTCCCACCATGGCGGTCGCAGCGGCCACGCCGAACGGCAGCGTGCGCGTCCCGGCGTCCACGCCGCGCGCCGCGAGCATCGCGGTGATGAACGCACGAAACTCCACGGGCGCCCCGTCGGTGAGGAAGTACGCCTCGCCGCCGCGCCCCTTCTCGGCCGCCAGCAACATGCCCTCCACGCAGTTGGCCACGTGGCAGGTGGACGTCAGGTAGCGCCCGCCGCTGAACCAGCGGAAGCGCCCTGTCCGCACCGCCTCCGCGAGCTGGGGAAACAGCGACGTGTCCCCCGCGCCCCACACGAAGCGGGGCCTCACGGCGACGGTGACGAAGTCCTGGGAGCTCACGCTCAGCACGCGCCGCTCCGCCTCGCCCTTGGTGGAGGGATAGTCGCCGATGGGGCGCACGGGCAGGGGCATCGTCTCGTCCACGCCCACCAGCGGCGAGCCGTCCACGAGCACCGCCTCCGTGCTGACATGGACCAGGCGCTTGACGCCAGCGGCGCGCGCCGCCTCCAGCACCCGCTCGGTGCCACGCACGTTGGTCTCATAGAACTCGCTGCGCGCGCCCCAGCCCTTCACCACCGCGGCGGCATGGAAGACGGTGTCGCAGCCCTCCATGCCCGCCCTCAGCTTCTCCACGTCCGACAGGTCCCCCTCGAAGGGCTCCCCGCCAGCCTCCGCCACCGCGGCGAGGGCCGCCGTGGAGCGCGCGAGCGCGCGGGCCGGCGTCCCCCGCACCTTCAGCGCGGTGAGGAGGTGTCGCCCCACGAAGCCAGAACCCCCAGTGACGAATGCCCGCATCGCCCACACTCCCTTGTGAAGACCGCGCTCGCTCCAACGACTCGACCTGACTCAGAACATGTCACGCATGGACGGCGGCGGTCCGGCGAAGAGGGCCCCCGCGACGCGCACCGACGCATCATCCGCCTCGAGCGCGCCCAGGGCCCGCAGGGCCTCGGCCTGGAGGAGGCCGGAGTACAGCGGGGCCAGCGCCCGCACGTGCAGCCGCATGCGGCCGTCGCCTCCCCGGCGCACCGTGGCCCGGCCGTCCGACACGTCCAGCACGTAGCGCCCCCCGTTCTCGGGGAGGAGGTCGTCCTCCACCTCCAGGTGGAGCGCCCCGGAGAGCCCCTCCGGCCAGCCACGCGCCTCCAGCGCGGAGGCCACGTCCAGCACGCGCAGCATCCAGTGCATGTACAGCTTCACCGAGTATGTCTGCTCGCGCAGCAGGAGCAGCAACGGGTCGTCCACGCCGCCGTACCAGGAGGCCTCCATGGCCAGGGAGCGATGGTCCCCCAGGAAGCGCAGGATGCGCCGCACGGCGGCCGGGGTGTGGGCCACGACATCCGTGAGGAACAGCGCCTGCTTGAAGTCCTTGAGTGGCCTGCGGATGACGTAGAGGTGGCCCTCCACCCCGGCATCACCCTCCACGAGGTAGCCGTGCGCTACCTCGCCGCGCAGGTTCCGCACGCGGTCCCATGAGAACTCCCCTCGGTCCAGCCACCCCGTGCGGTGCCGCGCGTGCCGCTCGTAGCCCCTGACGATGGCGGGTGTGTCACCCTCCTCGATGGGCCGCAGCGCCAGCGTCCGCTCCCCGAAGTCGAGCGGTGGGACCTCGATGCGAATCTCATTGCGCGTCCCCGCGTGCTCGTAGCCCACGCGCCGGTAGAGCGGCTGTGTCGCGGGGTAGAGCACGGACAGCGGCGCGCCCGACGCTCGCGCCTCGCGCACCATGTGCTGCATGAGCCGCGTGGCGGTGCCGCGTCCCCGGTGGACGGGCGACACGCCCACGCCGCCCACGCCGATGATGGGCACGCTCCGCCCGCCGTACCACTGCCCCATGCGGATGAGCGCCAGCGTGCCCGCGATGGCGCTTCCCTCGCGCAGCACCCGCAGCTCCGCGACGGGCGTCGTCCGCTGCACCCACCCGGTGCTGTCCGCCGGCGACGTGGCGTACGAGTGCATGATGATGTCCGAGACGGCGGCCAGCTCGCGCTCGTCCCGCGGTGGACCGAATTCGCCAGGCTGCGTTTCCACGTGCCTCTCCGTTTCCCGGGGGCAATGGCAGCGCCCCGCGGCGGGCCGCATTCTCACGACAGGCACGGCGGCGTGTCGAGCGGCAAGCCAGAATGACCCATGGGTACGCGCCCCGGGCTCGGGCGGTGAGCGGCGGCTCCATCCGCGCCAGGGGGCGACCCGCCACGGCCGGGCCCTGCCGCTGGTATCCTCGCCGCCATGAAGCGCCCCTCCGAGCCCGACGCACCGGTGGTGCCGTCGCTGCTCGTCTTCGCCATCGCGGTGCTCCTCTTCGGCTCCCCGCTGCGCCGGCTGTGGCTCGCGGAGGGGGCACCCGGGTACCTGCCCTTCCTGGTGTGGCTGGGGGTCATCGTCCTGGGCGGCTGGGCGGCCCACCGGAGTGGCGGCCATGACGCTTGAGCTGGGCTCGCTCGTCGCCGCCTCCGTCGCCTACCTGCTGGTGCTCTTCCTGGTGGCGTACGCGGCGGAGCGAGGCGCCATCTCCGCGCGCATCACCCAGCACCCGCTGGTGTACGCGCTGGCGCTGGGCGTGTACGCCACGTCGTGGTCCTACTTCGGCAGCGTGGGGTACGCGGCACGGCACGGCTTCCGCTACCTGGGCATCTACCTGGGCGCCACGCTGGCATGCCTGCTCGTCCCCGTGCTGTGGCGCCCGCTGCTGCGCCTGTCCCGCGAGCTCCAGCTCACCTCGCTGGCGGACGTGCTGGCCTTCCGCTACCCGGGGCAGACCACGGGCACGGCGGTGACGCTGTTCCTGCTGGCCGGCAGCCTTCCCTACCTGGCGCTCCAGGTGCGCGCCGTCGTGGAGTCCGCGCGCGTGCTCAGCCCGTCCGCCTCTCCCACCCTGGTGGGCCTGGGCTTCTGCGCGGTGCTCATCATCTTCTCCGTCCTCTTCGGCGCGCGGCACCTCACCCCGCGCGAGCGGCACGAAGGCCTGATGCTGGCCATCGCCTTCGAGTCCGCGGTGAAGCTGGTGGCGCTGGTCGCCGTGGGCCTCTGGGCGGTGTCCAACGTGTTCGGCGGCGTGGACGGGCTGCGCGCATGGCTGGAAGCGCACCCGGACGCCATCGACGCGCTCCAGCGCCCCGCGCGCGATGCCTCGTGGGCGCCGCTGCTGGTGCTGTCCTGCGCCGCCGCCTTCCTCACGCCGCGCAGCTACCACGTGGCCTTCACCGAGGCCCCGGAGCGCGAGGGACTGGCCACCGCAACCTGGGCCTTCCCGCTGCTGCTCCTGGTGATGAACCTCATGGTGCCGCTGGTGCTCTGGGGCGGCGAGGCGCTGGGCCTGCCCTGGCCCGCGGACTTCCACGTGCTGGCGGTGCCCGCATCGGGCGGCGCCACGTGGCTGGCGCTGGGGGCCTTCCTGGGTGGTGTCTCCGCGTCCAGCGCCATGGTCATCGTCACCACGCTGGCCCTGGCCCCCATGTGCCTCACCCACCTGGTGCTCCCGCTGGGGTACGCGCGCGGCCAGCCGCACCTGTATGGCCGGCTGCTGTGGGCGCGGCGGCTGCTCATCGGCGTCATCATCCTGGCCGGCTACGGCTTCCACTGGCTGCTCGACACGCGCGGCACGGGACTGGTGGACCTGGGGCTGGTGTCCTTCGTCGCGGTGGCGCAGTTCATCCCGGGCGTGCTGGGGCTGCTCTTCTGGAAGCGCGGCACCCGCGCCGGGCTGCTCGCGGGCATGGGCGCGGGCGCGTGCCTGTGGTTCGTGACGCTGGTGGCGCCGCTGTGGGCCTCGCCGGACGTGGTCGCCTGGACGCACCGCATGGCGGCGCTGCTGGGCTTCTCCACGGGAGAGCCCTGGGGCTTCGCCACCTTCGCGTCGCTCACGCTCAACGGACTGGCCTTCCTCGGTGTGTCGCTGGCCACGCGCCAGTCGCCCGAGGAAGCCGAGGCCGCGCGGACCTGCACGCGCGAGGAGGCCGCCCCTCCAGCGGGAGGCGTCGTGGCGGGCTCGCCCGAGGAGTTCCGGCGCAAGCTGGCCCCGCTGCTGGGCGAGGAGGCCGCGACGGCCGAGGTGGACCGGGCGCTGACGGCGCTGGGCCTGCCACCGGACGAGCGCCGCCCGTCCGAGCTGCGCCGCCTGCGCGACGGCGTGGAGCGCAACCTGTCGGGCCTGCTGGGGCCGGTGCTCGCCCGGCTGACGGTGGAGGAGGCCCTGCGGCTGGAGCCCGGCGCGCGCACCGCGCTGGCGGAGCAGCTCCGCTTCGTGGAGGAGCGCCTGCGCGACGCGCGGAGCATGCGGGGCCCGGTACCCGCGCTGGAGGCCGTGCGCCGCTACCTGCGCCGCATCCTGGAGGACCTCCCGGTGGGCGTCTGCGCCGTGGGGCCGGACGGAGAGGTCGTCATCTGGAACGCGGCGCTGGAGCAGCTCTCCGGCGTGCCCGCGGGCACCGTGCGTGGCCACCTGCTGGCGGCGCTGCCCGCCCCCTGGGGCCCGCTGCTGTCCGGCTTCGCCAGCGGCGCGGACGGCGACACCGAGGCGCACGTCACCGTGTCGGGCGCAGCGCGCATCCTCCGGCTGCACCGCTCCCGGTTGTCCCCCGCCGAGGAGGGCGGCGACGGCTCCGAGGGCATGGCGCTGCTGGTGGAGGACCTGACGGCGCGCAAGGCGGTGGACGCGCGCATGGCCCACCAGGACCGGCTGGCCTCGCTGGGACGGGTGGCGGCGGGCGTGGCGCACGAGATTGGCAACCCGCTGACGGCCATCGCCAGCCTGACGCAGAACCTCAAGTACGAGCTCGACGACCCGCAGGCGGTGCAGGAGCGCGCGGGGCTCGTCCTCCAGCAGTGCCGCCGCATCGACGCCATCGTCCGGACGCTGGTGGGCTTCAGCCACGAGGGCACGGTGGGCGGGCAGGCGCGCCCCTTCGCGCGGGTCGCGGTGGCGCCGTTGCTCGGCGAGGCCCTGGAGCTGGCGCGGCTCGCGCGCAAGCAGCGCGGGGTGGGCTTCGAGCACCGCTGCCCGGACGGGCTGGAGGTGCGGGGCGACGCGCAGCGGCTGGAGCAGGTGCTCGTCAACCTGCTGACGAACGCCATCGACGCCTCGCCGGAGCGCGGCGTGGTGGAGCTGGAGGCCGACCTCCACGGCGGCGCGGTGCACCTGCGCATCATGGACCGCGGGCACGGGATTCCCGCCGAGCTGACGCAGCGGGTGTTCGAGCCCTTCTTCACGACGAAGGGGCCCGGCGAGGGGACGGGGCTGGGCCTGGCGCTCGCCGCGGGCATCGTCCGGGAGCACGGCGGGACGATGCAGGTGGACAGACGGCAGGGGGGCGGGACTAGCGTCGTGGTGAGCCTTCCGGCCTCACACCGGACGGAGCCGAGCGTGAAACCCGGGCGGGGGGCCCCGACATGAGCCGCATCCTGGTCATCGAAGACGAGCCCATCATCCGCACCGAGCTGCGCAGGCTGCTCGTGCGCGCCGGGCATGACGTGTCGGAGGCGGGCTCCGTGCACGAGGCCGCGGGCGACTACCCGCTGGACTCGTTCGACCTGGTGCTGTCGGACCTGCGGCTGCCCGGCGCCCCGGGGACGGACATCATCGCCCTGTGTCCGGGCGTGCCGGTGCTCATCATGACCAGCTACGCCACCGTGAAGTCGGCGGTGGACGCGATGAAGCTGGGGGCGGTGGACTACATCGCCAAGCCCTTCGACCACGACGAGCTGTTGATGCAGGTGGAGCGAGTGCTGCGCGAAGGCCTGCTGACGCGGCGGAGCGCGGCGCTCCAGCGCGAAGTAGAGCAGGCCCACCCCGTCAGCGGCATGGTGGGGAGCAGCCCGGCGATGCGCGAGGTGTTCGAGCGCGTGCGCAAGGTGGCCCCCTCCCCCGCCACCGTGCTGGTGCTGGGCGAGTCCGGCACCGGCAAGGAGCTGGTGGCCCGCGCCCTCCACGCCCAGAGCCCGCGCGCGGAGGGCCCGCTCGTCGCGGTGAACTGCGCGGCCATCCCCGAGGGCCTGCTGGAGAGCGAGCTGTTCGGCCACGAGAAGGGCGCCTTCACCGGCGCGCAGGCCGCGCATCCGGGCCTCGTGGAAGCCGCGCACGGCGGCACGCTCTTCCTGGACGAGATTGGCGAGCTGCCCGCGCCCGCGCAGGCGCGCCTGTTGCGGATGCTCCAGGACGGCGAGGTGCGGCGGGTGGGCGCGACGCGGCCTCGCAAGGTGGACGTGCGCATCGTCGCGGCGACCCACCGGGACCTGCCCCGCCGCGTGCAGGAGGGCACCTTCCGGCAGGACCTCTACTTCCGCCTGCGCGTGGTGGAGATTCGCCTGCCCCCGCTGCGCGAGCGCCCCGAGGACGTGCCCGCCCTGGCGCTGCACCTGCTGGAGAAGGCGAGCCGCAAGGTCGGCCGTCCGACGCCGAGCCTCGCGCCCGACGCCATGACGGCGCTGACCTCGCACCCGTGGCCGGGCAACGTGCGGGAGCTGGAGAACGCGCTCGAGCGCGCCGTCATCCTCGCGGATGGCCCCGTGGTCACGACAGGGCTGCTGGCGCTGGAGCTGCCCGAGGCCGCGGACGGCTTCGGACCGCCCGCCGAAGCCGCCGACGCGGGCGGCGCCGAGGAGTCCAGCAGCGGCTCGCCGGACTCCATGGAGGAGTACTTCCGCCGCTTCGTCATCGAGCACCAGGAGCACATGGGCGAGACGGAGCTGGCGAAGCGGCTGGGCATCAGCCGCAAGGCGCTGTGGGAGAAGCGCCAGAAGCTGGGCATCCCGCGTACGCGCGCCTGAGACACGCGCCGCGAGCGGCTGTCCAGTGCCCTCCGGTCCGACGCGCGCGTCCGCCAGGGGCGTCCCTCCCGCTCGGCGGCACGCCCGACGCCGCCGCTCGCTAGCATTCCCTCCACCACACCACGGGGGGACTCATGGCAGAGAGCGTGCCTGTGACGAGCAGCAGCGCTGGCAACCGCGCGGAGGACGTCGTCGGCGCCATCCCTCGCGCGGAGTACGGACGGCTGGTGGCGCTCGCCGCGGCCCTGCCCCTGTCCGTCCTGGCCACCACCTGGTACCTGCCGCCGGGCTGGAACGTGCTCGGCGCGGCCACCCTGCTGACCGGCTTCCTCCTGGTGCTGGGCAAGGCCGTCTCGGGCGTGCCGCTCGCGCTGCTCGTCAACGAGCGCAACCTGATGAGCCTCTCCCGCTTCCAGGCGCTCGTGTGGACGGTGGTGGTGATGAGCGGCTACCTGACGATGACGGTCGCCCGCGTGAAGGCCGGCCAGCAGGACGCCGCCGACGTCGGCGTGCCCCAGGAGCTCTGGATTGCCATGGGCATCTCCACCACGTCCCTGCTGGGGACGCCCCTGATGCTGGGGACCAAGCGCGCGCGCCGCCCGGACGAGCGGCTGGTGGAGAACACGTCCGTCCAGCTCGACGAGCCGGCCACGGACATCGACGCGCACCGCCAGGGCGTGCTCTACGCCAACCCGAACATGACCGACGCGCGCATGGCGGACATGTTCCAGGGGGACGAGGTGGGCAACACCGCGCACATCGACCTGGCCAAGGTGCAGATGTTCTACTTCACGCTCATCGCCGCGGCGGGCTACTTCATGGACGTGGCCATGTCCGTGACGCGCGGGGCCACCCGCGAGCTGCCCGCGCTGTCACAAGGCCTGCTCGCCCTGCTCGCCATCAGCCATGGTGGATACCTGCTCGGCAAGGCGAGCGACCACTCCAACTCCAAACAGGCGTGACGCCCCGCGTGAAGTGTTACGACGCAATGCGCGAATCGTTACCGCGGTAACGCGCACGTCACCTTCGGTAACGTGCTGACGCGCCGAGCCAACCTGCAACGTCTTGAATCTCCGAGCGCGGCGCGTTGGCAGACACGTTGCTCTGGCGCGGGGCATGCGCACTGCCCCCGCCCGCATGCTGTCGCTCATGGCCGCGCTCGCGGTCCTGCTGTCAGCCACGCCGTCGAGCGCATTCAAGATTCCCCTCAGCGAGGAGTCCTACCTCAACGTCGCCATCCTCCTTCAGCCGCAGCTCCAGCTGGTCGACAAGGGCGCGCCGTCCGGCGGTGTCGGCTCTGACATCTTCCTCCGCCGCGCGCGCCTGCTCGTCTTCGGCAACATCACCCAGCGCCTGTCCTTCTTCGTGGAGACGGACCAGCCGAACTACGGCAAGGGCGGCAACTTCGACGTCGCCTTCTTCATCCAAGACGCGTTCATCTCGTACGAGGTGGCGAGCAAGGTCTGGATTGACGTGGGCATGCTCCTGCCGCCGCTGACGCGCCACGTGCTCCAGGGCGCCGTCTCGTTGCAGGCGGTGGACTACCACCTCGACCTGGTCCGCTGGGCGCCCGGCGTGGGCAAGGTGTGGCGGGACCTGGGCGTGCAGGTCCGCGGCTTCGCGGGACCGCTGGGCTTCCGCGCGGCCATCATGAGCGGCGCCCACGGCACCACGCGTCCGGACGGCGCGGTGGTCAACCCGGACGACCTGCCGCGCGCCACCGCGATGGTGCGCTGGAACTTCTTCACGCGCGAGGAGGACCTCTTCTTCCAGGGCATCTACTTCGCCTCCGAGCCGCGCCTGTCCGTGGGCCTCGGCGCCGACTACCAGCCCGACGCGGTGGCCACGGCGTCCGGGCTCCATGACTCGCTGGGCATGGCCGCCGACGTGTTCCTCGACGTGCCCCTCCCGGACGACCAGGAGCTCGTCTTCAACGCCACCCTCTTCCACTACCGTCAGGGCCTGGACAACCCGCGGAGCGGCACGGGCGTCTACGCGGAGACGGGCTGGCGCTTCGGCAAGCTCCAGCCACTTATCTCTGGCGAGTACTTCAGGGCGCGCGTGGACCACCAGGACCAGCTCGCGCTCAGGCCCGGCTTCAACATCTGGTTCCAGAAGCACACGTTCAACCTCCGGACCGAGGTCGCCGTCGCGTGGACGGGCGACCTCTCCCAGGCCCGCGCCTCCGTGACGGGCACGAGCCAGTTGCAGCTCTTCTACTAACCCTCCTCCACTCCAAGGACACCGACGATGGCCCAGACGCAGGACGCGCTCATTCCCACGAAGGACGCCTTCAGTCGCAACGCCCACGTGAAGAGCCTGGAGGACTACCAGCGCCTCTACCGGCGCAGCATCGAGCAGCCCGAGTCCTTCTGGGGAGAGATGGCCGAGCAGCTCACCTGGTTCCACGCGCCGGACGCCATCATGGACGCGGACGCCGAGCAGGTGGACTTCGCCTGGTTCAGCGGCGGCAAGCTCAACGCGGCCTACAACTGCGTCGACCGGCACGCCAAGACGCGGCCCGGCAAGGTCGCCATCGTCTGGGCGAAGAACGAGCCGGGGGAGTACGAGTACATCACCTACCGCGACCTCCAGCACCACGTGGGCCGCGTGGCCAACGTGCTCAAGGCGCACGGCGTGCGCAAGGGCGACCGCGTCTGCATCTACCTGCCCATGGTGCCCGAGCTGGCGTACACCATGCTGGCCTGCGCCCGCATCGGCGCGGTGCACTCGGTGGTGTTCGCCGGCTTCTCCGCGGAGGCGCTGCGCGAGCGCATCCTCGACTCGGGCGCCAAGGTGCTCGTCACCGCCAACGAGGGGCCGCGCGGGCCCAAGCTCGTGGCCACCAAGGCCATCGCGGACGAGGCCGTGGAAGGCCTGTCGCTGGTGGAGTCCATCCTCGTCGTGCGGCGCACCGGCAAGGAAGTCCCGATGCTGGCTGGACGCGACCACTGGCTGGACGCGGAGATGGCCCGGCACCGCGGCGTCTGCCCGGCGGAGTGGATGGACTCCGAGGACCCGCTCTTCATCCTCTACACGTCCGGCTCCACCGGGAAGCCCAAGGGCGTGCTGCACACCACGGGCGGCTACCTCGTCTACGCGGCCACCACGTTCCGCTACGTCTTCGACATCCAGCCGGATGACATCTACTTCTGCGCGGCGGACCTGGGCTGGGTCACCGGCCACAGCTACATCCTCTACGGGCCGCTGATGAACGGCACCACCACGGTGATGTTCGAGTCCACGCCCACCTACCCGGACGCGGGCCGGCTGTGGCGCGTGGTGGATGACCTCAAGGCCACCATCCTCTACACCGCGCCCACCGCGCTGCGCTCGCTCATCAAGGAGGGCGACGCGTGGGTGAAGAAGTCGTCGCGCCAGTCCCTGCGCCTGCTGGGCAGCGTGGGCGAGCCCATCAACCCGGAGGTCTGGCGCTGGTACCACGACGTCGTCGGCGACGGCCGCTGCCCGGTGGTGGACACCTGGTGGCAGACGGAGACGGGCGGCATCCTGATTGCGCCGCTGCCGGGCGCCACGCCCACCAAGCCGGGCTCGGCCACCCTGCCCTTCTTCGGCGTGGAGCCGGTGCTGGTGGACGACGAGGGCCGCGTCATCGAGGGCAACGGCGTCAACGGCAACCTGTGCATGGCGCGCTCGTGGCCGGGGCAGGCCCGCACGCTGTACGGCCACCACCAGCGCTTCAAGGAGACGTACTACGCGCGCTTCCCCAACCTCTACTTCACCGGTGACGGCTGCCGCCGCGACGCGGACGGGTACTACTGGATTACGGGCCGCGTGGACGACGTGCTCAACGTCTCCGGGCACCGCATGGGCACCGCCGAGGTGGAGAGCGCGCTGGTGGCCCACGAGGCCGTCGCCGAGGCCGCCGTGGTGGGCTTTCCGCACGACCTCAAGGGCACGGGCGTGTGCGCCTTCGTCACGGTGAAGCCAGACTGGCAGGACTCCGCCTCCGAGCAGATGGTGGGCGCCCTCAAGGAGCAGGTCCGGCACGTCATCGGGCCCATCGCCACGCCGGACCGGGTGGTGCTGGTCAACGGCCTGCCGAAGACGCGCTCGGGGAAGATTCTGCGCCGCATGCTCCGCAAGATTGCCTCGGGCGAGGTGGAGAACCTGGGCGACACGACCACCCTGGCGGACCCCTCGGTGCTCGACGAGCTGCTCGCGGCGGCGGCCCCCACACAGGCGAAGCGCTGACAGGAGGAGAACCCGCATGTCCACGAATCCGAACGAGGAAGCGCTGGAAGCACTGGCGGCGGCGCGCTGGCGCGTGGCTGGCGTGCTCACGATGACGACGCTGGTGGCGTACCTGGGCTTCATCCTCCTGGTGGCCTTCGACAAGCCGCTCATGGGGCGGCAGCTCGCCCCCGGGCTGTCCGTTGGCGTCCTGCTGGGCGCGCTGGTCATCGTCGCGGCCTGGGCGCTGACGGGCATCTACATGCTGTGGGCGAACGGGACGTACGACCGCGCCCTGCACCAACTCCGCGGTGGGAAGTGAGGCAGCCATGAACCCGGCGGAAACGACGACGCAGCTCGGCCAGCCCAACGCGACGGCCATCTTCTTCTTCCTCGTCTTCGTGGCCATCACCCTGGCCATCACCTACTGGGCGGCACGCAAGACGAAGACGACCTCGGAGTTCTTCGCGGCGGGCGGCGGCGTGAGCGCGGCGCAGAACGGCTTCGCGCTCGCGGGCGACTACATGAGCGCCGCCAGCTTCCTGGGCATCGCGGGCCTGGTGGCCACCTCCGGCTTCGACGGGCTCATCTATTCCGTGGGCTGGCTGGTCGGCTGGCCGGTGGTGACGTTCCTCATCGCCGAGCCCCTGCGCAACCTGGGCAAGTACACCTTCGCGGACGTGGTGGCCTACCGGCTGAAGCAGACGCCGGTGCGCCTGTCGGCGGCGGTGGGCACGCTCACCGTGGTCAGCTTCTACCTGATTGCGCAGATGGTCGGCGCGGGCAACCTCATCCACCTGCTGTTCGGCCTGTCCTACGAGACGGCGGTCATCATCGTGGGCGCGGTGATGATTCTCTACGTGCTCTTCGGCGGGATGATTGCCACCACGTGGGTGCAGATCGTCAAGGCGGTGCTGCTGCTGGCGGGCGCCACGGGCCTGGCGGGCGCGGTGCTCTACAAGTTCGGCTTCAGCCCGCTGCGCCTCTTCGACGAGGCGGCCACCCAGTACGGCGCGGAGGTGCTGGCGCCCGGGAAGCTGGTGAGCAACCCGCTGGAGGCCATCTCCCTGGGTGTGGCGCTGATGTTCGGCACCGCGGGCCTGCCGCACATCCTGATGCGCTTCTACACCGTGCCGGACGCGAAGGCGGCGCGCAGCAGCGTCTTCTACGCCACGGGCCTCATCGGCTACTTCTACCTGGTGACGTTCATCCTGGGATTCGGCGCGTCGGTCCTGGTGGGCCGGCAAGCCATCACCGGCGTGGACAAGGGCGGCAACATGGCCGCGCCCATGCTGGCCGAGGTGGTGGGCGGCACGGGCTTCCTGGGCTTCATCTCCGCCGTCGCCTTCGCCACGATTCTGGCGGTGGTGGCCGGCCTGACGCTGTCGGGCGCGGCGGCGCTGTCCCACGACTTGTGGTCCAGCGTGGTGCGCAAGGGACAGGCCCCCGAGCAGGAGCAGCTCAAGGTGGCCCGGCTCGCCAGCCTCTTCCTGGGCATCCTGGCCATCATCCTGGGCGTGGCCTTCAAGGGGCAGAACGTGGCCTTCATGGTGGGGCTCGCCTTCGCCATCGCGGCGAGCGCCAACTTCCCAGCGCTGCTGCTGTCCATGGCCTGGAAGCGGTTCACCACGCAGGGCGCGGTGTCCAGCATGCTGACGGGCGCCCTCACCTCGGTGCTCTTCATCTTCCTGTCCCCCACGGTGCAGGTGGACCTGCTGGGCAACAGCTCCGCGCTCTTCCCGCTGCGCAACCCGGGCATCGTCACCATCCCCCTGGCCTTCATGGTGGGCGCGGTGGTGTCGCTGCTCTTCCCCGAGCAGGAGTCCGCCGCCCGCTTCGCCGAGGTGAAACACCGGATGCATGTGGGGGAGCCCCAGCCGACCCCGGCGGCCGCCCCGGTGCCCGCGAAGCCCGACGCGGAGCTGCCCGTCCCCGCGGCCACCGGCAGCGGAGCGGAGGCCTGACGGACGCCGTCTCTCCGGGATACGGGCGCCAGGCCCGGACACACCGACGACAGCGTGAGCTACCTGCTCGGGGACCGCGTCTTCACGGGAGACGCGCTGCTCATCCGGGGCACCGGCAGGACGGACTTCCAGAACGGGGACCCGGGCACGCTCTACGAATCCATCACCCGCGTGCTGTTCGCGCTGCCGGACGAGACGCTCGTGTACCCGGCGCATGACTACAAGGGCCTGACGGTGACGACCATCGGCGAGGAGAAGCGGCACAACCCGCGCGTCGCCGGAAGGAGCCGCGAGGGCTTCATCGAGCTCATGAGCCACCTGGGTCTGCCCAAGCCCAAGCTCATCGACATCGCCGTCCCCGCCAACCGCGCCTGCGGCCTCCCGGTGCAGGGCCACGTGCGCGACAGTGTCACGCATTGAGCCCCGGGCAACGCCCGCGCATCTGCGACTCCAGGGCAGGTACGTTGATGCCAAACACACAACTCGCTGAAACATCGAGCCAGAAAGCGGGCCTCGGACGTTCACTCCGCACCACGCCGGGTAGGATGCGGGCCCATGCCTCGCACCGCGCACAGGCCGCTGGAAGTGGATGAGGAGAAGCTCGTCCTTCAGTTCCCCAGCCTGAACCGCAAAGCGGTGGGCGCCTTCTTCACCCCGGCGCCCCTGGCGGAACGCACACTCGCCCTCGCGCTCCAGCACGTGGGTGAAGGACCGCTCACGGTGGTGGACCCCTCCTGCGGCGCCGGGGCCTTCCTCACCGCCGCCGCGCGGCTGCGGCCCGGCGTGCGGCTCTGCGGATTGGAGCTGGACCCGGAGGTCGCCCGCCTGTGCCAGGCCCGCGTGCCCGCCGCCAACGTGCACGCGGGGGACGCCCTGCGCGACGGCCTGGCGCCGCTGCTCGCCACCACGCCGCCGGACCACAAGGAGCTCTGGGTCGGCAACCCGCCCTACAACGGCACCTCGTCCGTGCTGAAGGACCCCGCCACCTACGCCCGGCTGCGCGCGCTGCTGCCACTGGCGCTGATGCCCGGCACCAGCCTGCGCGACGACTTCGCCTTCTTCCTCCTGTTGGCCGCGCACCGGCTGGCCACGCGTCCGGGGGCGCTCGCCTTCATCACCCCGGCGAGCTTCCTCGACGCCTTCATGTACGCGCCCTTGCGCCAGTCGCTGCTGGAGACGCTCTCCCTGCGCGAGGTGGTGGACCTGGGGTCTGGCGCCTTCGCCGGCACCCAGGTGCGGACGTGCATCACCGTGTGGAGCTCGCTCCCGGGCCCGCACCCACCCCCGCGCTTCGAGCGCCGCGGCAACGGCCAGACCTTCGTCCCAGAAGCCCCCGAGTGGCGGCTCGCGCCCACCACCCCGGAAGCCTCCGCGCTGGATGCCCGCTGGCGGCAGAGCGGCGAGCCCCTGACGCGGCTCGTGCCGGTGAGCCTGCCCGGCGTGAAGACGCGCTTCGACGAGCTGCTGGTGGACGCGGACCCGGAGCGGCTGCTCGCCCGCGTGAAGGACTTCGCCGCCACCCCCGAGGAGGCGCTGCCGGAGTTCGCGAAGGCCCACGGCCTCCCCGAGGCCCTGATGCCCAAGCTGCGCGCCCTGAAGGAGGGGCCTCCGCTGGAGGTGGACCCGCGAAACGTGCGGCCCTTCTACCGCTATGGCGGCGCGCGCCACCGCGGCGCCGTTCCGCCCGAGGCCCGCGCGTACTGCTACCTGGACCGGCGCCTCATCCCCCGGGGCGACCACCGGCTGCGCGGCGCCTATGACCCGCACCTGGGCGCGGTGAAGCTGCTCTTCAACGTGCGCGAGCTGCCCCTGTCCGCGGCGCTGCTCGAGGACGAGGGCTGCGTCCACGACCACCGCCACGCGCGCTTCGCCCCGCTCTACGTGCCGCAGCGATTGCGCGACGAGGGCCTGGGCCTCACGCGCTCCGTCAAGTCACTGGACGCGCTGGGTCCCCTGGTGCCCAACCTCTCGCCCCGGGGGTTGGCCTGGGCCGAGCGGCTGGGCGGCCCCCTCGCCGCCTTCCAGGCGCTGGTGAGCTTCCTCAACGGGCCCGAGGTCCAGGGCACCTGGGCGCCGGCCTTCGGCGCTTCCCGGGTGGTGCCCGTCCCCCTCGCGGACGAGTGAGCACTGGAAGGCAACTGGCCCGCATGCCCGCTTGCTTTCTGCGGCGACGGCCGCGAGCAACCGCTAGTGTGCCCCTTCGCTCCGTAGCGCACGACCCAAGGAGGAAGTGACACCCATGAAGATTCGAGCCCTGCTCACCGCCGCCGCCCTGACCGCCACCCTGCCCGCCCTGGCACAGGAGGGCGCGGCGACGCCGCCGCCTGCCGAGAAGAAGACGCCGCCCCAGGGCCAGATGGCCAAGGCCCAGCTCAAGGATTCCGAGGGCAAGGACGTGGGCGAGGTCACCTTCGAGCAGACCCGGCATGGCGTGCTCATCAAGGGCAAGCTGAGCAACCTGCCCCCGGGCGAGCACGCGTTCCACGTCCACGAGGTGGGCAAGTGCGAGGGGCCCGCCTTCACGACGGCGGGTGGCCACTTCAACCCGACCAAGAAGGCGCACGGCCTGCTGGCGCCCAAGGGCAAGCACCAGGGCGACCTGCCCAACCTCTACGTGGGCCAGGACGGCACGGTGCAGTTCGACATCTTCTCGCAGAACGGCCTCACCGTGAAGTCCATGTTCGACAAGGACGGCTCCGCGGTGGTGGTGCACGCCAAGGAAGACGACTACCACACCGACCCGGCCGGCGACGCGGGCGGCCGCATCGCGTGCGGCGTGGTGGAGAAGTCGTAGTCCGCCCCGGACCTCGGGGACAGGGCCCGCGCCTCTCCCGCTCGCCGGGAGAGGCCGCCCGTCACACGTAGCCGAAGCGCCGGCGCGCGAACCACTCCGCGCCCAGCAGCGCGATGAGCGCCACCAGGTAGTACCAGCGGTCCCAGAGCGGCTGGTCCCGGGCGCGCCCCACCTCCACCACCGGCGGGTCCAGCAGCGGCACGTCCGGAAGATCATCCCGCGGCAGCGTGTACGACTTGCCGCCCGTCACGCTCGCGAGCTGCGCCATCAGCTCCGTCCGCACCGAGGCGTCCGACAGCTCGGGCCCCACCGCGCGCACGGCTACGGCGTCCTCGCCGTTGCCCAGGTCCGTCTCGCCCTTCTTCGCGGTGGCCAGCAGCTTGTATGGGCCCGGCTCGGGCGGCTCGAACTCCAGGCGAACCACGCCGTCCGCGCCCGTGGTGCCGGTCTGCACCGCCACCGGCCGTTGCGTGGCGACGGAGACGAGCTCCACCCGCACCTGCGCGTCCTGCGCCGGTTGATAGTCCGCCATCCGCGCCTGCACCACGACGCCCACGGGCCGGCCCGGCTCCACGGATGGCGGGTCCGCCGTCACCTTCAGCGTCGTCAGGTCCGGGTCCCTCACCAGCCACCGCAGCGCATTGCCCCAGAAGCGGTCATACGCGCGGCTGGGCGAGCCGTCCTTGTGCGCCGCGAAGGCCCAGTACCAGGACGCGTCCGTCGCCATGACGAGCGAGCGCCCTCGACCGTAGTCCCACACCGCCACCAGCGGCGCGTTCTTCCCGCCCACCGTCAGGTGCGGGTGGTCCATCAGCACCGTGGCGCCCGGCCGCGCCTGCGTCAGGTTGGCGCCGGGGATGGGCGGCAGCTCCGCCCACGCCGCCTCCGTGCTGGCGGCGCCCATGCCGATGGCCGTCACCGGGTGCCGCAGGCCCTCGGGCGTCAGGCGCGGCTTGAAGGCGTCCAGGCTGGCCGGGCCCGCGGCCGCCACCGGCAGCGCCTCCATCAGCGTGGGCATGGTGGCGCGGCCCTCGCCCAGCACGCTGTCGCCCCCAATCATCACGAAGGCGCCGCCGTTGTGGACGTAGCGCTCCAGGTTGCGCTCGTACTCGGCGATGGAGAGCGACGGGTCCGAGTGCCCGAAGTTCTGGAAGATGACGACGTCGAAGGTGTCCAGCTTCGTGTCGAAAATCTCCTCCATGGGGAACGGGATGAGGGACAGCTCGCGCTGGTCGTTCACCACGCCCGGGTCGTCCGACAGCGTCCGCAGGATGTAGAAGGACACCAGGTCCACGTTGGCGTCCTGGCGCAGCAGGCCGCGCAGGTAGCGCTCGTCCCACGAGGGCCGGCCCACCACCAGCAGCACGCGCACCCGGTCGCGAATCACCTTGAGCGTGAAGGAGCGGGTGTTGTTGTCCGCCACCGCCTCGCCCGGGAAGGTGGGCACCGTCACCGTGTAGACGAAGCGCCCCGTCTGGTCCGGCGTGAAGGTGAAGGCCACGGGCTTGACGTCGTCCGCGGACGCCATCCGCACCACCTTGCTGGCGACCGTCTTGCCCTCCTGGCTGAGCACCACCGGGATGTCCTGCCCGGCGAAGCCGCGGCCGTGAATCTCGACCTCGACCGTGAGCGAGTTGCGCACGAAGGCGAAGTCATCCACCTTCAGCCCCTCCACGGCGACGTCCTTGAGCGTCTCCTGTCCCACGGTGAAGGTGGAGACGGGGACGTTCAGGTCCGCCAGCGCCGCGCGCGCCCGGCCCACCACGCCGGACTTGAGCTCGGTGTTGTCCGCGCCGTCGCTGAACAGCAGCACGCCGGACAGCTTGCGCGAGCCCTGCCCCGCCCCCGCCGCGGCGCGCACCGCCGCCAGCAGGTCCGTGGTGCCCGCGCGCGCGGGCGTCCTCAGCGAGTCCGTCGTCGCCGGGGCCAATTCCGGGTCGAAGCCGTACACCTCCACCGTGAAGCGGTCCTGCAGCTCCGCCAGCCTCGGCGCGGCGCGCTCCAGGAAGGCCGCCACCTCCTCGGAGCGCGAGCGCCCGCCGACCTCGGCGGGGAAGCTCATGGACGCGGAGCGGTCCACCAGTACCGCCACGCGGTTCTTCATCCGCGCCACCTGCAGGTGGCGGATGCCGGGCTCCAGCAGGAAGAAGAGCGCGGCCACGCCCGCCCCCGCCCGCAGGCCCCAGAGGAGCACCCGGCGCCCGCGCGAGGGCTCGCGGCGCACACCCCAGGCGGCCAGCGCCACACCCAGCGCCAGGCCCAGGGCGAGCAGCACCAGCGCCCACGGCGGCAATGGCGAGAGGGTGACGAGCTTCCAGGCGTTGAACGTGGGGGAATTCATCCAGGCTTTCGGCGTGAGACGGGTGCGTCAGCGCCGCTTGTTGAGGATGAGCGGCAGGTGGACGGCATCGTCCTTGTAGTCCAGGCAGAGGGCATACATGCAGACGTTGATGCCCAGCCGCACCGCCAGCTCGCGCTGGGGCTCGCCGCCCGGAGAGACGTCGAACTCGTAGTCTCCCGTCTCGTTGCGGTTCCACGCCCCGGCCAGGTCGTTCTGCGAGTACAGCACCGCGGCGCGCTTGCCCAGGTTGCAGCCCATCAGCTGCGGCTTGTTGAGCAGCCGCCCGGGCGCCGCGTCCAGCAGGAAGAAGGACTTGAACACCACGTGCTTCGCCGGGACCTCCATCAGCGGGCTCTGCGGCAACACCCGCGCCATCTCCCGCCGGAAGGACGCGTCGAAGCCGGCGCCATCACTGGCGTCATTGGCATCCGCCAGCATGAAGCCGCCATACGTCAGGTAGCGCCGAAGGTTGGCCACCTCCGCGTCCTCCAGCGGCGGGAACTCGCCCTCACCGCCGAAGTAGAGGAACGGATACTCGAAGAGGTCCGGCGAGCTGAGCGGAAAGGGGCGCGCGTCCGGGACGACCTCCACGGACGTGCGGCGCTGCAGCTCCCAGGTGATGCGGCGGAGCCCGGACAGCCGCGTGTCCCAGCGGCCCTTGTGGCGGGCCACCGCGGGGATGAAGCGGTTCTTCTCACCGAAGGCCTGCGCCCGCCGGGACAGCAGTGGGGCGAGCGCGGCGGTGCCGAGCAGGAGGTTTCGACGGGTCAAGCGCCGCGCGGACATAGGCCGTATCTATATACCGTCGACGGGTATGCGCATTCCCCGGTATAGAGTTCCTCCATGGCGAAAGGCGGACAGACGCCCCTCGCGCCCGGCTCGGCGGAGGTCCAGGCCGCCTGGGCGCTCCAGGAGGCCGGGGACGTGGCCGGCGCGCGGCGCCACGCCGAGCGGCTCCTCGCGGGTGCCCCTTCGGCCGAGGACCGCGCGGAGGCGGAGGAGCTGCTGAGGCGCACCGCCACGCCGCGCGCCCTGTATGGGTTCGCGCTCCTCGGCGCCGCCGTCTTCGTGCTGCTGCTCGTGCTCGCAACCGTCCGATACGCGTAAGCTTCGGTCGACCGCATCAAGGAGAATCAGCCATGGAAGGCCTCATCCAGGCCCTCGGCGCGTATCAGACGTTCAACCCTCCCGGCTGGGTGGCCATCTACCGGCTCCTGCCCATGTGGGCCGGCGTCGTGTGCTCTGTCGCGGGCGTGACGTTGCTCGTGGCCGGCGGTGGCAAGCTGTTCCGCGTGCTGGCCGGCCCCATCGGCGCGGTGCTGGGCTTCCTGTGGACGCCCGTCATCGCCCTGAAGCTGGGCCTGCCGGACGTGGCCCGGGTGGCCACCATCGCCGCCGCGGTGCTGATGGCGCTGGGCTTCCTGCTGCCCACGGCCATCACCTTCCTGGGCGTGGGCGTGCCCCTGGGCCTGCTCGCCGGGCAGATCGCCGGGCAGCAAGACTTCCTGCTGGGCTTCGCGCCCGGCTTCATCATCGGCGGGCTGGTGGGCGCGCTGCTGCAACGGGTGGTGGCCGCGGTGGTGGCGTCCGCGGTGGGCGCGTGGCTGTTCGTCATCGGCGCGCTCTCCGCGCTGCACCAGGTGGGCGGCGTCGTCGAGGCGGTGGCCAGCAAGCCGTGGGGCGTCATCATCGCCGCGGGCCTCTTCGCCGTGGCCGGCGCGGTGTACCAGCTGGCCGTCCGCCCCTCCCCCGAGGAAGCGGAGAAGCTTCGCGCTGAGCGTGAGCGCGTCAAGCAGCGGCAGGCGGAGCAGCACGCGCTCGAGAAGCGGTGGGGGGTCAAGTAACCCCCATCCCCCCCTGGCCGCGCTTTACGTCCACCTGCCCGGAGCGTACATTCCGCCGCCTTTCCCCCCGGAAGGATTGATGGGTCAGGCCAGGCGCACGGAGAAACAGGACCAGTCCCCCACGGAGCCCGCTCCCCGGCAGGGGTCCCTCGCGAGCACCGCGTGGGTGAAGCCGAGCGGACTGACGCGCAAGGGGTGGGCCGTGCTCGCCGGCCTCATCCTCGTCATCCAGTTCCCGCTCATCCACTACGCGCTGCTGCGGGGACAAGCGACGGCGACGGCGCAGGTGCCCTACCGTCAGGACTTCTCCGACCCGGGGGTGGTGAAGCGGGACTTCTTCTCCACGGGTGGCTACTGGCGCGTCGTGCAGGGCGAGCTGCTGGCACCTGGCGTGAAAAACAACCCGCTGTGGCTCCAGGCCCCGCTGCCGGAGGACGTGGCGGTCGAGTTCGACGTGCGCTCCGAGCTGCCCGCCGGCGACATCCGGCTGGAGCTCTTCGGCAACGGCGTGGACCCGGCCTCCGGGTACGTGCTGGTGCAGGGCGGGTGGAACAACTCCCTGTCTGTCATCGCCCGGCGCGACATGGGGGCGCCCTCGCTGGACGCGCTCCGGCGCAAGGCCGCCCGCGTGGCGGGGGAGAACGCGGACCTCAAGGCCAGCGGCGTCTTCAAGCAGGACACGAAGGTGCGGGTGGAGGCGCGGGGCACGCCGGTGCAGGCGGGCCGCACGTACCACTGGCGCGTCGAGCGCCGCGGCTCGCTGCTGCGCTGGTTCGTTGACGGCGAGCTGCTGCTGGAGCTGGACGACCCCTTCCCGCTCAAGGGCCCGGGACAGGACCGGCTGGGCCTGTCCGGCTTCGAATCGCAGATCTTCTTCGACAACCTGCGCGTGGACACGCCGGACCGGCTGCCCTTCACGCCGGCGCCGCGCGCGCCCACGCCGCCACCGGGGCCCTTCGCGGACGACTTCAACCGCGACACGCTGGGCGACGCGTGGAACGTCACCAACACCGCCGCGGTGCGCCTGGTGGACGGCGCGCTGGTGGTGGAGCGGGTCCACAACCGGCCGGTGTGGCTGAAGCAGCCCATCCCCGCCAACGCCACCATCGAGTTCGACGCCTGGACGGACAGCCCGGAGGGCGACATCAAGGTGGAGGCCTGGGGTGACGGGCGCTCGTTCTACGCGGGCGACCTGCGGCTGCAGTACACCGCCACCGGCTATGTCTTCATCTTCGGTGGCTGGCGCAACACGCAGTCCGCCATCGCCCGGCAGAACGAGCACGAGAAAGACCGGGCGGTGCGCGATGGCGCCGCGGTGGTGCCCGGCAAACGCCACCACATCAAAATCACCCGCAGCGGCGGCACCCTGGCGTGGGAGGTGGACGGACAGCCCTTCCTCACGCTCAAGGACCCCGCCCCCCTGGAAGGGCCGCGCAACCAGTACTTCGGCTTCTCCGGCTGGCAAACGCGGGTCCATTTCGACAACTTGAAGATTGAGCCGCTCGCCCCCTAGCGGCGAAGGAAAGTCACACGTGCGCAGAGTAGGTATCTTCGGCTGGGGCGTCGTCGCCCCCCGGTCCAGGAACATCGAGGCGTTCGAACGCAACCTCTCGTCCGCCGAGAGCTGGCTGTCCCCCTTCAACGGCTTCGGCCCCGACAACTTCCTCGTCGGCATGCCGGAGTTCGACCTGGCCGACTACAGGCCGTGGATTGACGCCCGCTTCCCGGGCAGCCGCTTCACGCAGCTCGAGCGGAAGATGGGCCAGCCGACGCAGTTCGCCATCGGCGCCTTCATCCAGTCGCTCGCGCAGAACCCGGGCCTGGAGCAGGAGCTGCAGGCCCTGGGGCCCCGCGCGCACGTCTATGTGGGCACCGGCCTGGGCGACCTGCCCACCATCCGCTCCATCTCCCTGGACCTGTACCGCGCGCAGCGGCGGTGGGACCGCTTCTGGTCCGCGCCCGAGCGCAACAGCGCGCTGCGGCGGTGGCGCGAGACGCAGGAGCCGCTGGCGGGGCTTCCGCCCGAGCCGTCCACGGTGGACGAGGCCACGCGCGACGAGGCCGAGGACGCGTGGTGGCAGTTCTGGGCGGCGCGCTCGCCGGAGCTGCGCGAGTACCTGGAGGAGCTGCGCGAGATTGAAGCCATCGGTGTGTCCGACGATGGCGACGTGGAGTCCGCCAAGCTGGCCGTCATCAAGGAGAAGCGCACGCGCAACGCCCGGCTCCAGAAGAAGTGGATGGCGCCGGAGCCGCCGTGGAACGCGGTGTCCTCCAACGTGCTGTGGAACATCCACAACACGCCCGCTTCGCAGATTTCGATGATGGGGCGCATCACCGGCATGACGTTCGCCCCGGTGGCCGCGTGCTCGTCCTTCGGCTACGGCCTGCGGCTGGCGCTCAACGCCATCCAGCTGGGACAGGCGAAGGCCGTCGTCATGGGCATGACGGACCCGCCGCCCATGCCGCTCACCGTGGGTGGCTTCTACAACGCCCGCGTCATCTCCGCGGACGCCGCCGTCTCCAAGCCCCTCACCGCGCTGCGGGGCACGCACGTCGCGGGCGGCTCGGTGGTGTGGGTGCTGGGCGACCTGGAACACTTCACGGCCCGGGGCTTCAAGCCGCTGGGCATGGAGCCCCTCGCGGTGGGCGTCACCGCGGACGCGGACCACATCATCACCCCGTCCAAGGAAGGCCCCACGCTGGCCATCCGCGAGGCCCTGTCCGAGTCCGGCTGCGCCCCCGAGGACGTGGGGAGCTGGGACCTGCACGCCACCGCCACCCCGGGTGACTTCCTGGAGGTGCAGACCCTGCGCGACGTGCTGCCCGAGCAGGTGCTGATTACCGCGCGCAAGGGCACCTTCGGCCACGGCATGTCCGCTGGCGGCGGCTGGGAGCTGACGGCCCAGTACCTGGGCTACGGCCAGGGCAAGGTGTTCCCCACGCCGCTGAAGGAAGCGGAGCTCAACAAGCAGATTTCCCGCGTCCACGGCCGCTTCGTCTTCGACGAGACCCTCCCGGCGCCCGAGGGCTGCGCGGGCAAGCTGTCCATGGGCGTGGGCGGCATCAACGCCTGCGTCATCTCCCGCCCCTGGCCGAAGTAGGGGCGGCGCACCGCGCGGCCAGGGGTGGGCGGCCAGCGCTTCGGCCTCGAAGCGCGCGGCCGCCTCCGGGTCGCCGAGGCGGAGGATTTCCAGCTCGACTTCCAGGTCGCGGAAGTCGTTCTGCTTCGTCGGCAGCACGCCGCTGGCCTGGCTGCCGTTCACCGCCTGGGCGTAGTCCTCGTCCGGCCGGACAGGCGCATCATATCGCCGTGCCCGGCCTCGTGCCCCCCGTCAGGCCTTGGGGCTGGCCACCAGGTCGAAGTCGGGGATGTGCTCGCGCATGAACTCCCGCATCCGGTTGATGAGGGCCGCCTCGATCTGCCGGGCCCGCTCGCGGCTGACGCCGTACTTGTCGCCGATGTCCTGGAGCGTGAGGGGCTCGTCGGCGATGAGCCGGTTCTCGAAGATGAAGCGCTCCTTGCCCTCCAGCGTCCGGGCGAACTCGGTCAGCTTCTCCCGGAAGAGCGCCTTGAGCTGCTCGGCGCCCAGCCGCTCGTCGGCCGGCATGGCGTTGGACGGCAGGTAGCGGTCCGCCCGGGTGGCGCGCGAATCCTCGTCGTTGCCCAGCGGCGCGTCGATGGACATCTCGTCGTGCCCGAGCCGCTGGTCCATCTCCACCACGTCCTGCTCGGTGACGTTCAGCCGCTCGGCGAGCAGCTTCGGGCTGGCCTCGAAGCCCTGGGCCACCAGCTTCTCCTGCTCCTGGCGCAGCTTGAAGAAGAGCTTCCGCTGGGCCTCGGTGGTGCCCAGCTTCACCATCTTCCAGTTGTCCATGATGTAGCGGAGGATGTACGCACGAATCCACCACGCGGCGTAGCTGCTCAGCTTCACGCCCCGCTCCGGGTCGTATTTCTTCACCGCCTGCATGAGCCCGATGTTGCCCTCCTGGACCAGGTCCAGCAGGGACAGGGGGTTGCGGTGGTACTCGTGGGCCAGCTTGACGACCAGGCGCAGGTTGGATGCCACCAGCCGGTAGGCGGCGTTGACGTCGCCCGTTTCGCGGTACCGCCGGGCGAGCTGGAGCTCCTCCTCCCGCGTCAGCAGGGGATGGCGCTGGACCTCGGCCATGTACGCCTGGAGCGGATCCCTGGGCGTCAGGCCCACGTCACTCGACGGAATGAGCGCCCGGGCGGGCACCAGGGGGGCGCTCAGGTCCGCCTCCGGCTCGACCTCTTCCAGCTCGGCGGCGTCCGGCTCCAGGGAATCCGGGTCCGTTTGAGCCTCGGCCTCCGCCCCCTCCAGCTCGGCGTCCACGGCGTCGCCGGCCCCTCGCGCGGCCGGCCGTTTCACGCGGGGTCGGGGGGACGTACCTTTGGTTCTTTTCCTCCCATTCGCCATGGGGGCTCCATACAGCAAAGTGCCGCGATTGTTGCCACAGGGTAATGCAGGGGCTATGCCCATGCCTGATGAGCGACATCCAAGAGCCCAACGTGCCGGAGAGTCCGGCGCCTGACGAAGCCCCGACACGTCCCGCCGAATACATCGCGGACATCGGCTTCGACGACATGAACCTGTCAGAGCCCATCCGCCACGCCCTGGCGGAGCGCGGTTATACCAACCCCACCCCCGTCCAGGCCCGCGCCTTCCGGCCCGCCATGGAGGGGAAGGACCTCATCGTTCGTAGCAAGACCGGCACCGGGAAGACGGCCGCGTTCGGCCTGCCCCTGCTGGAGAAGACTCCCGCCGACGAGCGCCGCGTGCGTGCGCTCATCCTCTGCCCCACCCGCGAGCTGGCCCTCCAGGTAGCGGACGAGCTGAAGATGCTCGCCAAGCACAAGGGCCTGAAGATCGCCGCCATCTACGGCGGCGCGTCCATGAAGCAGCAGGAGGACGCGCTGGAGGAAGGCACGCCCATCATCGTCGGCACGCCCGGCCGCGTGTTCGACCACATCAACCGCGGCAACCTGAAGCTCGACGCGTGCGACCACGCCGTCCTGGACGAAGCGGACGAGATGCTGAACCAGGGCTTCTACGAGGAGGTCACGCGCATCCTCGACCGCCTGCCCAAGACGCGCCAGGTGCTGCTCTTCAGCGCCACCGTCCCCACGGACATCCAGAACCTCATCGCGCGCTACACGACGAACGCGGAGACGCTGCTGCTGTCGGGCGACGTCTTCACGGTGGAGCACATCCACCACATCCGCTACGACGTGTCGGACGCCTTCCCCAAGCCGCGCAACCTCATCTACGTGCTGGAGAAGGAAGAGCCGCACAACGCCATCATCTTCTGCAACACGCGCGACGACACCGCGCTGGTGACGGCGGTGCTCAACCGCAACGGCTTCGACGCGGAGCTGCTCAATGGCGACCTGCCGCAGAAGGAGCGCGAGCGCGTCATGGGCAAGGTGAAGCGCGGCGAGGTGGCCTTCATGGTCGCCACGGACATCGCGGCGCGCGGCATCGACATCTCCGGGCTCGAGTACGTCATCAACTACTCGCTGCCGGAGGACGCGGCGGTGTACCTGCACCGCGTGGGCCGCACCGGCCGCATCGGCAACAAGGGCACCGCCATCAACCTCTTCTCCGGGCGTGAGCTGGCCACGTACACCACGCTGGAGAAGAAGTACGGCATCAAGTTCGACAAGCGCGAGATGCCGGCCCCGGAAGAGGCCATGCGCCTGTGGACGGAGCGCCACGTGCGCGAAATCCAGGAGGCGGCGGGCGGCTCCGTGTTCGAGGGCTTCCTGCCCCTGGCGGCGCAGCTCAAGCCGCGGGCGGACGCCGACGACCTCATCGCCTTCCTGCTGAAGTACTTCTTCAGCCACCTGCGGATGGAGAAGGCCGCGGCGGCGCTGGCGGCGGAGGGCCGCGAGCCCGCGCCGGAGCGCAAGAGCGAGGGCCGCGAGGGTGGCCGGCGCGAGCGCGGTGAGAAGCGTGAGCGCGGCGAGAAGCGCGAGCGCGAGGAGCGGCGCGAGAAGCGCGGCGAGTCCTCGGAGCGCGAGCGCCGGCCCCGGCGTGACGAGCCCCGGCGCGAGCGCGGCGGCGAGGTGGGCCGTGGCGCGGCGGCGCTGGAGGCCGGCCCCGGCGAGACGAAGCTGTGGGTGAACCTGGGCACGGCGGACGGCCTGGGACCGGGCAGCATCGCCACCGCCCTGGAGGACGCGGGCGCCCCGGAGGGCAAGCTGGTGCGCGCCGAGCTGCGCCCCACCTTCGCCTATGTCTTCGTGGCGGACGACGATTCCGCCGCCTTCGAGGCGCTCAACGGCAAGCAGCACGGCGCCAAGACGCTGCGCGTGGAGAAGAGCAAGCCGCGCACGGAGCGCGACGCCACGCCCCGCCCGCCCCCGTCTCCGGACGCGGGCCCCGGCGAGGTGAAGCTGTGGGTGAACCTGGGCATGGACGACGGCATGGACGAGGCGAAGCTGCCCGCCGCGCTGGAGGCCGCGGGCGCCCCGGCCGGCAAGGTGCTGCGCGCCCTGCTGCGCCCCACCTACGGCTACGCCTACGTGGCCGAGGAGGACGCGGCCGGCTTCGAGGCCGTCAACGGCAAGCCCCACGGCGAGAAGGCGCTGAAGGTGGAGCGTCACCGCCCGCGCGGCGCGCGCACGGAGCGCCGCCCCCGCCAGGAGGCCCTGCCGGAGGTTCCCGGTCAGACGCGCTTGTGGGTGGGCCTGGGCAAGCAGGACGGGCTGGACGAGGCGGGCGTCACCGCCGCGCTGGAGGCCGCGGGCGCTCCGGCGGGCAAGGTGCTGCGCACCGACCTGCGTCCCACCTACGCCTATGTCTTCGTCGCCGACGAGGACGTGGCGGCCTTCGAGTCGACGCACGGCAAGCCCCACGGTGAGCGGACGCTCAAGGTGGAGCAGGCCAAGCGGAAGTAGTGCCTCAGGTGCCGCCGGTCCCCGGGCCGGTGGCCTTCCTGCGCCGCGCGCGGTGGTAGTGGGCGGCGCACAAGTCCCGGGCGAGCACCGGCTTGGCACAGCCGGGCTCGCCGCAGCGGGCCGGCTCCGGCCTGTCGGGCCCGGCGTCCTCGGCCCCCGGTGGGCGCGGCGCATGGAAAATCACCTCCGCCACCGACAGCAGCCGGTCCACGTCCGCGCGCGACAGCCCCCTGTCCCGGACGAAGGCCTCCAACCGGTGGACGCCCGCGTCCCGCGCGTCGTCCAGCCGGAGCAGCTCGTACAGCGGCAGCTGGAGCGCGGCGGCCACCTGGAGCAGCGTCTCGTAGCTGGGGCTGCGCTCCCCCCGCTCCAGGAGCGACGCGAAGGACACGGAGATGCCGCAGCGGGCGGCGAAGTCCTCCTGGGTGAGGCCCCGCCGCTCCCGCAGCGCCCGGATGCGCCGGGCCAGCCCCTGGAGGTGCCCGCCCACGGTGGACGCGTCCGGTGGTTCGGGAGACATGGCAGTTTCCTATGGTAGCGCACCCCTTCTGTTAAGGTCTCGCGCGCCGCCATCCAGGAGCAAACCGACACATGAGCGCCGTCGAGGGTACCAACTACTACTTCCGCAAGGCCGCGCGGATCATGGACGTGGGAACCCCCATCGAGACGCTGCTCGCCACGCCGCTGCGCGAGGTGAAGGTCCAGGTCTCCATCGAAATGGACTCGGGCGAGATTCGCACCTTCCCCGGGTACCGCATCCAGCACGACAACAGCCGCGGGCCCATGAAGGGCGGGCTGCGCTACCACCCGCTGCTGGACCAGGACGAGTGCGCGTCGCTCGCGTCGCTGATGACGTGGAAGACGGCCGTGGTGAATGTCCCCTATGGCGGCGCCAAGGGCGGCATCGCCTGTGATCCGTCCCAGCTGAGCCTCAAGGAGCTGGAGCGCCTCACCCGGAAGTACGTGGACCAGGTGCAGGACGTCATCGGCCCCACGCGCGACATCCCCGCGCCCGACGTCAACACCAACCCCCAGGTGATGGCGTGGATCATGGACCAGTACTCGCGCTACCACGGCCACTCGCCGGCGGTGGTGACGGGCAAGCCGCTGGAGCTATACGGCTCCAAGGGCCGCGAGGCCGCCACCGGCCGCGGCCTGCTCTACGTGGCGCGTGAAATCCTGAGGGACCTGGGCCTGCCGGTGAAGGGCACGCGCTTCGCGCTCCAGGGCTTCGGCAACGTGGGCGGCCACACCGCGCAGCTCCTCTGGGAGGACGGCGGCGTGGTGGTGGCGGTGGCGGACGCGCTGGGCGGCGTGCGCAACCCGCAGGGCCTGGACATCCCCTCCCTCTTCGAGCACGTGAAGCGCACCGGCACGGTGGCGGGCTTCAGCGGCGGCGCCGCGTGCGGCAACGAGGACGTGCTGGGCGCGGACTGCGAAGTCCTCATCCCGGCGGCGCTGGGCCATGTGCTCACCCGCGAGAATGCCCACGCGGTGCGCGCGAAGCTCATCATCGAGGGCGCCAACGGCCCCACCCAGCCGGAGGCGGACGAGGTCTTCGAGAAGCGCGGCATCTTCGTCGTGCCGGACGTGCTCGCCAGCGCCGGCGGCGTGACGGTGAGCTACTTCGAGTGGGTGCAGAACCTCCAGCACCTCTCCTGGGAGGAGGACCGCGTCAACGCGGAGCTGGAGAAGTCCATGAAGGAGGCCTACGAGCGCGTGGCCCAGGTGGCCCGCTCCCGGAAGGTGTCCATGCGGACGGCCGCTTACATCCTCGCCATTGGCCGGGTGGGCAAGGCCACCGTGCTGCGCGGCATCTGACGCGCCGCAACAAGCCCGCAACGCGACAGGCCCATCCCACCTGTCTCTTCCGCCCGGGGCGCGCTTCCGATAGACGCGGCGCCCATGGTCACCCTCGAGGACATCCAGGCCGCGCGCGAGCGCATCCGCTCGGCCATCCGCCCCACGCCGTGCCCGCAGTCGGACTACTTCACGGAGCGGACGGAGTGCGCGGCGGTGTTCTTCAAGCTGGAGAACCTCCAGCGCACGGGGGCCTTCAAGGAGCGCGGCGCCCTCAACAAGCTGCTGACGCTGTCCGAGGACGAGCGGCGCCGGGGCGTCATCGCCGCGTCGGCTGGCAACCACGCGCAGGGCGTGGCGTACCACGCGCGGCGGCTGGGCGTGAGCGCCACCATCGTCATGCCGGAGCGCACCCCGCTCATCAAGGTGTCGCGCACGCGGGATGACTACGGCGCGCGCGTGGTGCTCAAGGGCACCAACTACGACGAGGCCTACGCGGAGGCGCTGCGCATCCAGAAGGCGGAGGACCGCGTCTTCATCCACCCCTTCAACGACCCGCACGTCATCGCCGGCCAGGGCACCATCGGCCTGGAGCTGCTGGAGCAGTGCCCCGACCTGGAGCTGGTGCTGGTGCCCATTGGCGGCGGCGGGCTCATCTCCGGCGTCGCGTGCGCGCTGAAGGAGACGCGCCCGGACATCCGCGTGGTGGGCGTGCAGGCGGCGACCATCGCCAGCATGAAGGCGTCGCTGGAGGCGGACGAGCGCGTCGTCCTGGCCAACGCGGGCACCACCATCGCGGACGGCATCGCCGTGAAGC
>Ga0182745_1000561_pt1 | contig 40841 bp, 33 predicted proteins | sample eDN3rd30CKraftBY_FD_128523 | JGI IMG/M metagenome (GOLD analysis project Ga0182745, IMG submission 128523) | Enriched backyard soil microbial communities from Emeryville, California, USA - eDNA 3rd pass 30_C Kraft BY (version 2) (version 2) | ecosystem: Environmental > Terrestrial > Soil >...
CACCCCGAGTTTATCTGCTGCTGCACGAAGAGCGTTCTGACGCTTTGATTGCTTAGCCATTCCTCAAATCCTTATACCCTTCAGAGAATCCCCTGATTCGCTGTCACCGGGCTATTTCCGAACCAAAATTAATCGACGACCGTAATCCCCATGCTTCGAGCGGTACCAGCGATGACTTTCGCGGCCTGCTCGACACTGGATGTATTCAAATCTTCCATTTTCTTCTGGGCAATCTCTCGCAGTTGAGCCTGAGTAACAGTTCCAACTTTATCTTTACGAGGATTCGCTGCCCCTTTGGCAACCTGAGCAACCTGTTTCAACAGCACAGCTGCCGGTGGGCTCTTCAGGATAAACTCAAATGAACGATCATTGTAAACAGTAATAATGACCGGAATCACGGTTCCCATCATATCGCGAGTTTTTTCATTGAACTGCGATACGAACTGACCGATATTCACCCCGTGTGGGCCCAATGCCGTACCGACTGGTGGAGCCGGAGTGGCCTGACCGCCGGTGATCTGCACTTTAATCTGAGCCGTGACCTGCTTTTTCTTCGCCATCGCCGATTATCACCTTAGACAATTATTGCCATCTTTAATCCGAAGCGGTCCAGAAACCAAATCCGACCACTGGCAGACAGGCCAACAATTACATCTTTTCAACCTGCCAATGTTCCAGTTCAACTTCTGTCGGTCGCCCGAAGATTTCGATGATGATTTTGACTTTACCAGTAGTGTCATCAACGGAATCAATTGCCCCTTCGAAACTTTCGAATGGACCTTCCTTAACCTTCACATGATCCCCGACACTGACATCGAATTTCACGACCGCTCGAGCAGGCTTTTCAACCTCCCCGGGAGTGGCAACTTCTGTTTCCAGACCCAGCCACCGCTTGACTTCTGAAAATTCCATCGAAATCGGCTTGCCCGCCGCTCCAGTGAAATCTCCAACCCCTCCAGTTGAGCGTACGAGGTGCCAACTTTCGTCGGTCATCTCCATCTGGATCATCATGTATCCCGGGAGAACCTTCTGCTCCCGAACACGACGCCCGCCCCCTTTTGTTTCAACAACCTTTTCGGTCGGGATGTAGATTTGACCGAAGTGCTCTTCCATCCCTTCCATTTTGATTCGACGGATAATCGAATCACGAATCGATTTCTCGCGGTTGCTTTGAACTTTGAGAACGAACCACTGCATTCTGGAGTTTTCTTCTCCATTCAGTGCGATCGAGTCAAGAGTCGGTCTTTCCGTCTTTTTTGACGACGACGATGACTTTTTTGCTGAGCTACTACGTTCTTCGTCCATGGGCGAGCCACGTATCTTTGTGGATCACTCGTTGATTTTCAAGCGATCCAATCCAAAAAGGTCTAATTTTCCTTGCCTGCTACTGGATCTTTATCAAAACGACCCGGCAGCCATACGAATTGCAAGAAGCCCAAGAACTAACTTTTCAAAAATCCGACAAAGGTAAACACCTGCTGCCAGATGATATCACAAATAAACAGATACGCCCCCAAAACGAACATTGTGGTCAATACAACCACAGTGGCGCGTTTCAGATACGCCCAGGTTGCCCAGGAAACCTTATCCATTTCGGCTTCCACAGAAATCAGAAAATTGGCAAACGGAGGCCAATTCACCAATCCATAAGCAAACCACACTCCCAGAGCGGTCACTGCAGCCGGGACTCCCCAGCGAATTCCTGAGGCATAATCCAACAGGATCAGTGAGTTCAATCGCCAAGCCGCAATCAAAAAGATGCTGGCGACAGCGAAGAACGTCACCTGGCGAACGATGCGTCCCTGACTCTTCTTAAAAAGACGAGCCTGCAGCATCGATCCCCAAAAGGAGGTTTCTACTTTTGCTTTTGCCATCCCAGGCGTGTCCTTACATTAAAAGTGGGTCGCGGGCAACAGATAGTGGCTAGCTGGGAGTCTTTATCCACGATCAACGGCCGACTTGTTCCCAAATACACGGGCGGAGGGACTCGAACCCCCAACCTGCGGATTTGGAATCCGCTGCTCTGCCGATTGAGCTACACCCGTAACAAAGGAAAGCGCCAGAACAAGAACCGAAAACCCACAACGGAGTCACGACCCTGAAATTCCGGACGCCTGACCTTATTTCTTTCTCGATTCTTTGTGCAACGTATGCTTACGCAGCTTGGGGCAGTATTTCATCAGCTCCAAACGCTCCGTACCGCGCATCTCTTTGATTGCCCGGTAATTTCGGGAACCGGATTCCGTACATTCCAGCCACACGTATTCGCGAGCCATTGTCTCAACCCTATAACGCCAACAAATAACTAATTCGCAGGAAGCCAATCAAAAGGAGCGTGGAAGAATTGAGACTCTTCACGCTCTTTATAAACGCTTCCCACCGATCACTCTGAAAAACATTTCCCTGAAGCTGTACTGGCTTCAGGGAAATGGACTCATCTGACTACTGCAAAATCTTCGTCACGATGCCTGAACCGACAGTTCGGCCCCCTTCGCGAATCGCGAAGCGGCTTCCGTCTGTCAGAGCAACTGGCTTAATCATTTCGATTTCCAGTTTGACGTTATCGCCGGGCATACACATTTCTGCGTCGCCGAGCAGTTTCACGGCACCGGTCACGTCGGTTGTCCGGAAGTAGAACTGAGGACGGTATCCGCTGAAGAACGGAGTCTTGCGACCCCCTTCGTCTTTGCTCAGAACGTAAATTTCGGCTTCGAACTTGGTGTGCGGCTTAATGCTGTTTGGAGCAGCAAGAACCTGTCCACGTTCGACGTCTTCTTTCTTCGTTCCACGCAGGAGGATCCCAACGTTGTCGCCAGCTTCGCCCTGTTCCATCAGTTTGCGGAACATTTCAACGCCGGTACAAGTCGTTTCCTGAGTGTCACGGAGACCGAGAATCTGGACTTTGTCGGAAACTTTGATTCGGCCGCGTTCAATACGACCGGTCACGACAGTACCGCGACCTTCGATCGAGAACACGTCTTCGATTGCCATCAGGAACGGCTCATCGATCGCACGCGCTGGTTCCGGAATGTCGGAATCCAGAGCGTCCATCAGCTGGCCGATGCAAGCGTTCTTTTCAGGGTCGGCCGGATTATCCAGAGCTGGCTTGGCCGATCCACGAATGATCTTGACGTCGTCGCCTGGGAAATCGTACTTGTTGAGCAGGTCGCGAACTTCCATTTCAACCAGTTCGAGCAACTCTTCGTCGTCGACCAGATCGCACTTGTTCAGGAAGACAACCAGAGCCGGAACGTTCACCTGACGGGCGAGCAGGATGTGCTCGCGAGTCTGTGGCATCGGCCCGTCTGCTGCAGAGACCACGAGGATGGCACCGTCCATCTGGGCGGCCCCGGTGATCATGTTCTTAATGTAATCCGCGTGCCCTGGACAGTCGATGTGGGCATAGTGACGATTAGGTGACTCGTACTCAACGTGTGAGACTGAGATGGTCACGGTTTTGGTTTCGTCACGAACTGTTCCTCCCTTGGCAACTTCAGAGTAGGCAATAGGAGTTGCCAGACCTTTAGTTGACTGAACAGCCAGAATTGACGCGGTCAGAGTGGTTTTTCCGTGGTCGATGTGACCGATGGTTCCCACGTTGACGTGCGGTTTTGTCCTTTGAAATGTTTCCTTCGCCATGACTAGCGCTCCAAAACTCCCGATAATTTTCAACAATCTTCATGCGGAGAAACGATTCCGCAATCAACCCTGAAGCGTTGCAGTACACCCGCAAATGCTTCGTGACAAAACCGGACGGACCGGTAAGCTGCTGGTGGGATTTGAACCCACGACCTCGTCCTTACCAAGGACGCACTCTACCAGCTGAGCTACAGCAGCGACGTTCGACGTTGCCTGCCCTCAAACCCGACCTGAGTGCCTTGTCCGGCCTTAATTTGCGTGTTGCTGGAGAGGTTCTGCGACTCTTCAGCCGCTCCGCCCCGATTCTTCAACTCGAAAATTTAAAATGAACACAACACTGAGTCAGATCGGCCCCGATGGACCCTGTCAACCCAGGCTGGCTTTTTAGACCAACCCGCGTCACTTTTATGGAGTGAATCCGTAAGTGAATTCAAACTGAAATCCGACGCTCTCAAAACAAAAGCGGGTGAAGGGAATCGAACCCTCACCACCAGCTTGGAAGGCTGGAGCTCTACCATTGAGCTACACCCGCATGGACACCTTTGGTCTTCCCGGAACGAAATCCATGAGAAGTCCAGATTTCCCCGAATCTCAACACCACGAACAAATCGTCCGTGTCAGAGTTCAGAAAGAGGTATTGGAACCAATCTCTCCTCTGAACTCAAATGCAGCGGCGGTAACTGCATCACTTTTTGCAAAAATGGGGGCGGAAGGATTCGAACCTTCGAAGGCAGAGCCACCAGATTTACAGTCTGGCCCCATTGGCCGCTCGGGCACACCCCCTACAAACTTTCATCACTTCAGAGCCACGAACAAAACCTCTCAAATAATGAGATTCCCCTAATCTGCGAGCAGATCAGGGGCCGTTTCACCAGCGGTTCTAAAAGCTAGCGGAGGGATTTGAACCCACAACCGCCGGTTTACAAAACCGGTGCTCTGCCGTTGAGCTACGCTAGCCAAAAAGTGGGAATCCCACTTCGCATCAACAAAATCTGACTTTCCAATCACATCGCACTGCCAGCAGTCATCTCGCAATGACCTAGGCAAATGTCTTGTGAGTGGTGAGATTTCATCGACTCAGGTTCGATGCCTCACTCACTGCGTTGCGAATTCCCTGTCGGCTTCCCCTCTTGCAAAGCCCACAGACAGTGAAACTGTACTGCTGATTTCGCAACAAAGGGACCAAGTGAAACCCGACGAAACGCCAGCACCGGAAATGTAAGCCGCGAAGTATAGCGGCGGACTTTCCCCTTGCAAGCACAAACGGCACTTACGTTTTTTCTTCTCCAAGAGATTTGCAAGATCCCCTGCTTTTAGTGCCGCGAACAAACCCCCTCAAAACGTGAAAATTTCCTTTCCACGAGCGGATCGGGAGCAGTTTTGTCAGGGGTTCTTGGAGCTAGACCCCTCCATCGAGGTTCGGGTTCTTCGCTCTTAACCCGCCCGATTCCATGCACTGACGCCCCTCCTGAATGATGCCTGGCGACAACACTGCGAGGCAGGAAGCCCACACTCTTCATATCACATTTCACCGGAATGAGTTAGCGTCGATTCCGCGCCCACACGCCAGTGAGTGATGTTGCCATTTCCCCACAGTGATTCGATTCACAAACAATGGTGTTTACCACTCGCTAAAAAAATTGACACGCCGTAAGCCCTTCAAATCAATGTGGTTACTGACCAGATGTGTCATTGAGTCAACACCAATCCAAATTCCCCGGCATTCAGGGTGCTTTACAGGGCGTTGTGCAAGTCGAACACAAACGACCCACAAACCGGGCTCAAAACACAGGTTTCACTCTCACACAGAAGTCTTTTAAAGGTGCAAAAACTCATGGCAAACATCACTACGCAGCTGCTGCATGACGAGGCCGGGTTCATCGTCTCGGCCGAACTTGTTCTCGTCTCGACAATTCTCGTCATTGGAATGGTCGTCGGACTTTCCGAAGTGGCCAATGGAATCAATCAGGAGCTTGAAGATGTGGGATCAGCGTTCGGATCGATCAACCAGTCATTCTGCTTCTCTGGATTTACCGGGCACAAAGGACACGTTGTCGGCAGCTACTTTGATGATGCCGAAGATTTCTGCGACAGCCAGTTTGACATTACTTGCGACAACCCACCGGTTGCCGAAGGGCGTAAGCACTCCGGAAAGAAGTAATGACAGTACTTCCAAGTCTATTCACATAGAAGCAAGGGGTCAGGATTCAGGGGCCAGGGATCAGAAAAAGGCTGGAAATTCATGCCATTTCCTACCCACTATTATCCCTCACCCACTACCCACTTCTCTCCTATTCATATCAAACTTGGAAGTACTGAATGAAGAGCAATGGGCAGCATGGTGCGAAACAGGAACAGAAGCTGGAACCACGAATCGAACGAATTTCGCGAATTATCTGAGAACCGTTTGCCCGACCGGGCCCAGACGCATGAGCGTTATCTGGTGGGAATCCTTTTCAGGCGATTCGTGTCATTCGTGGTCTACAGCTTTCTTTTTCCGAAAGCAAAGAATTCGCCCTGCATGTCAGTCGCTGATAATCAATATCACGGGGAGCGCCTTGGATTTCCACAAGGCACTTCGTAATATATCGAGAGATCAGAACCGACATTCTTCTCACTGCTTCGGAGAATCGACATGACTATGCTGAATCGCCGCCATTTTCTAGCCACCACCACTCTGGGGACTGCGTTGACTGCGACGGTTGCCCCCTGGTCCAAAGTATTAGGGGCGAATTCAGATATTCGTGTTGCTGTGATCGGGGTCAATACGATCGGCAAGACGCACTTGAAGGGGTTTGCAGCAATTCCCGGAGTTCGGGTTGTCGGAGCGTGCGATGTCGACAGTCAGATTCTTGGAACCAGCACTGCGGCACATGAGAAAGATCACGGATCGATCAAGAAATACGAAGACTTGCGGCAGGTCTTCGATGACCCTGGGGTCGACGCAGTTGTCGTCGGAACCCCCAATCACTGGCATGCTCTGGCGACCATATGGGGCTGTCAGGCCGGGAAGGATGTGTATGTCGAAAAGCCTTGTTCCTACAACATCTGGGAAGCCCAGCAGATGGCCAAGGCTGCGGAGAAATACAAGCGAATCGTGCAGGTTGGAATTCAGCTTCGCAGTGCGACTGGTCTTCAGGACTGGTTCAAAGAACTGCAGGCAGGGGCCCTTGGAAAGATCAACAGCGTACGAGGAATCTTCTATTCACGACGGGCCTCCATCGGCCGACCAACAGGAACACCCACTCCGCCAGCAACCGTAAACCACAACCTGTGGTCGGGTCCGGCTCCGTTGCTTATCGACAGAGCACGTTATCACTACGACTGGCACTGGTTCTGGGAACTGGGGAATGGAGAATTGGGGAACAACGGTCCACACGTTCTCAATCTGGCCCGATCGGCAATTGGAGCGAATGAATTCCCCAAAAAGATCTGGAGCCTGGGAGGGCGTTTCGGCTGGGATGACAATGGGGAAACTCCCAACACGCAAATTATCTGCTACGACTACGAACCGGCCCCCATCGTGCTGGAAATCCGCAATCTTCCAGCCAAGGCCAATACCAAAGACAACAACAGCTATCGCGGCTCCAGCCTGGGAATCGTCGTTGACTGCGAAGAGGGGAGTTATGTCGGGTTCGCCAATGGAACCGTATACGACAAAGAAGGAAACAAGGTTCGCGAGATTCAGGGAAACAGTGGTGGAGACGGCGGTCGTCAAAATCACCGCTTGAATTTTCTTTCCGCCATGCGTTCCAGAAATGCCGCTGAACTGAACTGCGATGTGACACAAGGACACCTCTCATCGAGCCTGTGCCATCTCGGAAACATCTCCCATCGTCTTGGTTCAGAGATGTCGATTACCGAGGGGAATGAACGAATTCAGTCGAACCCATTCTTCGGTGACAGTGGTCAACGATTGGTTGAACATCTTGCTGCCAACGATATCGCTCCGGATCAGAACAAGATTCAACTGGGAGCGGCGCTCGAATTCGATCCCGCCACGCAGACATTCCCTCAGTCGCCAGAAGCGAATGCATTACTGAGACGGACCTATCGGGCTCCGTTCATCGTCCCGGAAGAAGTGTAAAGCGGCGCCAATCTTTCATTCAAAAAATGCGGAGGAACCACGGAAAGAACGGAAGAGACGGAAGGGGATTACAAAATACAGTGCTTCCAAGTTTGTTTGTGATGGAGAGCAAGGGGTCAGGATTCAGGGACCAGAGGTCAGAAAAATCCGGAAAAAGCCTGCATTTTCTACCCACTACCCACTGATCCCTCCATTGAGGCAAACTTGGAACGACTGAAATAAGTCTTGGAGAAGACTGATCGTTCATTGAATCGATCATCTACGACATGCACAGACCTGTCTCACCTGTTCGTTCCGTCATTTCCGTGGTTCCTCCTGCATTATTCTGGCTTGTAAACGTCAGGTCCGGTCAGTTTTCGTTGGCCGGACCGTTTGCTTTTCTTTGGATTTCATCCCATTCCGCACCGAGGAATTTGACGTATTCCTCAGGGAACATGAACCGGGCATCTGTCTCGATGTGGTAGAGCCAGCCCAGTCCATAGCCATCTGTATTGATGACGCTCGGATCGTCCAACAAGAGGGAATTGAAGTCGAGAAGCCGCCCGTTCCCTGCGGGTGTGAGGCTGGAAACGGTCTTTGAACTTTCGATCTCACCAATCTCTTGTGCCATTTTCACCAAGGTCTGCGGCTCGATCTTCCAGTCAAGGAAATAGATCTCCTGCAGCAAATGAACAGCGAATTCGGTCAGCCCGACACGAAATCCACCAGGTCCTTCCTGAACCCAGCAATGATTACGGGAATACATCCGGTCACGCGGAATTCGCACCCGGTCTTCTCCCATCATAAAAACCAACTCATCGTCGCCGGAAAAACTCATTGAATCTCAATAACCTCAGAAAATGGTCAATTGTATCTTACTGACCCCTGAATCCTGGCCCCTGCCCCCTTCTCTACTTCTTCACGCCGGCTTCAGCGAGCAGGCTGGCCAGTCCCGCTTCGACGACGTTTTTCTGGTTCACACCAGCGGGAATTCCGGCGTCTTCTTCTGTGAGGTTGGCGAACACGATTTCGGCTTCGGCAACCAGTTCGTCCCCACAATGAGCGGTCACACTGGTCATGCCCCCTTCTTCCCGGGCTTCCAGCAGTTTCGCGGTGTAGATCAGTTGATCACCCGGTCGGGCTGGACGGTGAGAAACGAACTTGGGAACTTTCGCCAGAAACACCAGGTATTTGAACTTGTGCGACTCTCCCAGCAGGATGCCGCCGGTTTGAGCCATCCCCTCCATGATGAGAGAGCAGGGCATCACCGGAAAGCCGGGAAAGTGGTCGTGCAGGTGTTCTTCCGCCAGAGACACATTCTTGATTGACCGAGCCAGTTCACCGCTTTTGAACTCGATGAAACGATCTACCCAAAACCAACGCATACTCTACTCTCCGGCAACTCTTCGAGTGCGTCTGGACGCACCCCTACGGAATTTGATTCAGAATTGCAGCATGATAGAAAAAAACGGAGCCGCGCAGCTGTGCTGCGCGGCGAAAAAACGCATTTCCGATACTGCGTTCAGGTCTTCGAAAAAACCGGATTACAGTTTTGCGGCGATGAATTTGGAAATCATCTCAACGGTGTACAGATCCTGAATGTTTTCCACTTTCGGATCGGCAGCCAGTTTGTCGACGTTTGCATGAGGCAAACGGGTACGGAGTTCGGTGATACCGGCTTCAGTGACTTTGCCGTCGAGAACGAACCCGGAATCGGCAGCGGCCAGATTTTCCGGAAACAGTTCGGCACGCGGAATTTTGATGTCGAATGCTTTTTCCAGGCGGAACACGATGTCCAGAAAGTCGATGGACTCGGCTCCCAGATCTCCGATCAAGGTCGCTTCCGGGGTCACTTCATCGTCATCAACGCCCAATGCGTCCACCAGAACTTCACGAACGCTCTCAAAGATTTCTTCTTGACTCGGCATATCTATTTAAACTCCGTAGTTGATGTTCCGATCACGGTTCTCGGAACGAAACTCACCGTTGTTCCCCAACGGTTGCGGCCTGCAAAAGAGGTGAGCCCTTTCACAGACCTTTCACTTCTCAGGAAAAGAAACCCGGCCTGTCCTGACCCCGACAAACCTGCTGACCGTCGCCAGAATGCTGCTTTTCCTGATCGCCTGACCCAATCAGACGCTAGAACCTGCCCTGAATTTTCCACGATTCAGAACAGTCGTTCAGTGAGATGTTATCGGCTGAACCCCATTGAGTGAACAACACCTCCGGGAAAAGCAGAGAAAAACTCAGCGTCTTCCCTGTTTTCCGATCGGTAAAATCCGGACAATACAGCACATCCGTCAAATTTTCACCGGCGGGAATGACCGATCCCAGCCGGGTCGCAATAGCAGAAACCGATGCGTCAGTGCCAACTGCTCTAAAATCCGCCCAGAGTCAATCCGCCGTCAACGACGAGAACATGACCGGTGATATAAGCGGCGTCCTCGCTCGCCAGAAATGCAACGGCATTCGCAATGTCTTCTGGTTTTCCCAGTCGTTTGAGTGGGATTTGCTTCTTGATATCCCCACCGGCGGCATTGCGAACGGCTTCGGTCATGTCGGTTTCAATGAACCCCGGAGCGACTGCGTTGACAGTAATGTTGCGGCGTCCGATTTCTGTGGCGAGGCAACGAGTGAGGCCTTGAATCCCCCCTTTGCTCGCGGCGTAGTTCACCTGTCCCTGATTGCCGAACTCTGCGGCCACGCTCGACATATTGATGATCCGGCCGTAACGCTGGGACATCATCTGCCGCATGGCCCCCTGGCAGAAGTTGTAAACACTTCCCAGATTGGTATTAATGACCGATTGCCAGGCATCTTCTTCCATGATGGCGAGGAGACCGTCTTTGATGATTCCGGCGTTATTCACCAGAATATCAAGACGCCCCCATTTCGCGATCACTTCGGCAATCGCCTTGTCCGCTTCTGCTTTATTCGCGACGTCTCCCTGAATCCCGATGACTTCGGCCCCTTTTTCGGCCAGTTCAGCGACCAGTTTGTCGGCAGATTCCTTGCTGGACCGGTAAATAAAGGCGACTTTGGCCCCTTTGGCGGCGAGGGTCTCAACGACCGATTTCCCGATTCCCCGACTTCCCCCAGTCACTAACGCGATCCGTCCTTCGAGACTCATTTCTATTCTCCTGCTTATTTGTTTGATTTCAGTTGTTTCAAGTTGGTTCAAGAGCGAGAAGTGGTTCGTGGGCAGGACATTGAGTCACATTCCGTTTTCTGACCCCTGAATCCTGATCCCTGTCCCCTTCTCCTAAGTGGCATTCAGGATGGAATAAAGTTCTTTCAAGCTCTTCAGTTGTGTTTCATCGGCCGAAGCCAGTTGTGGATGGGTGTCGACCACATTGAATTGTTCCAGAATCAGCCGGGCACTCACCGCGCCCACATCGCCGACGTTGCCGCTCGCTTTAAACGTCCAGAACCGGCCTTCTTTCTTCTGAACGGTCGCGGTCAATGACAATGTTTTTCCAGGTGAAACGAAACTGTTGAATTTCACCGCCTTGGCTTCTTTCAACAATACGGTGCTGTACTGGAAGTCTTCACTGGCCCTCATCAGCCAGGCGCAGGTCTGCACCATGGCTTCCACCATCAAAACCCCCGGCATAATAGGAAAGCCGGGAAAGTGGTCCTGCAGGTATTCCTCGGCCAGCGAGAGGTTTTTGACGGTCTTGATCGACTCGCCTTTTTGCAGTTCCGTAATCTGATCAATCAGAGAAAAACGCATCGTTGAAACCGCATCGCCCCAATCGGGACCGCCAATGACTGAAATACTGTGGTGGAAATTCTGCGCGCACCATTTCCTCCCCGCGGAAGAAATCCTGCGGCACTATAGAACAGCGTCAGAATCGAAACAACCCGGCCTGAAACAACTATGGCGGACTGCAATCCGGTCTGGAAGATCGGGGGGAGAAAACCACGAATCGAACGAATCACACGAATGAATTTCAGATAGATTCTGATCAAAAGATTCGTGAAATTCGTTCGATTCGTGGTTCCCCCTCCCTCATCCCCCAGTCTTTTTGTCTCCGGGAAATGGTCCCGAAGGGGGCGGAGAATCGACTGCATTTTCCAGACGGTCAATGAATTCCGTGGTCATGCCGGATTGAAGTCGTGCGTCCCGTTGAAACACCTCTCCCCGGGCTTTGACCGCTCTCAACGGCCAGTGCAGATGGGCTTCGAACGCCTCCCAGTCGGAAAGATGCTCCGGCTTCATCTTTCGCAGCCATTCCAGACCAAAACGGACATGCTCGATTTCGTCCCGATGAATCACTCGCATCAGCGCGGCACTCCGTTCATCTCCGGCGAGAGAGAACACATCCGCCAGTTCCAGTGAATGATCGAGATTGGCCCCTTCAAACACGAGCGGCAATCCGGCCAGATAATCCATCACCGAGGTGAACGACAACGCCTTCTTCCAGATGTAGCAGTTCACCGGCAGGTCGCCAAATGCCAGACCGAGCTTGGCGGCCCGTTCGATATGCATGCGGGTATGACGCTGTTCATCCGCCATGACCCAGGTCATTCCCAGTCGAAACTCCGTTGGAGCTTCCGGAAATGCGAGTAGTGTCCACGCCATCACTTCCAGAGCCTGTAACTCATGATTGGCCATGATGTGGTGGGCAATGGCCCGTTTCTCCGGGTGTTGCAATGCTGCCGGGGAAGGCATCGCGGGAGCCGTTCGACGGGGAGCAAACTGTAACGAGGCCGAACGAACCGGTTCTTCCAGACGAAGCGCCGGACCGGGCGTATGATCGGTCAGCTCTTTCCCGACCGAAGCCAGCTTCTGCTCCAGATCAGCGGACAACAGAACCTGTTCGGCAAAGGCTCGAATTTCCATGAAAACACCTGATTACCGTAACGCTTCGAGCACTTGCTGGTGCAGATGTCCGTTCGTCACGACGACTCCCCGATTTTCCTTGAGTGTGCTTCCTTGTGCGAAATCCAATGGACGCCCGTCAAGATCGGTCACACGGCCACCCGCTTCTTCGAGAATCAACACTCCTCCGGCATGATCCCAGATTTTTTCCTGATACCCCGGTCGGGTCGGAAGACGCCAGTAAATCTCCGCCATCCCGCAGGCTACCGCCGCATATTTGGCCTGACTGTCCATTCGCACAGGAGCCGCAGCTAACCCCAGTCGCTGATGAATGGCGGAAGACTGATCATGTGCGGTGTGCCCCGATTCCACCGATTCACAGAGTCTTGCCTGTGCTGGGTCGGTAACGGAAGAGACATTCACCCGGCGCGGTTCGGCATTCGGGTCATCCAGAGGAAGAACAAACGCTCCTTCTCCCCGAACAGCGTAAAAGACAGAACCCGTCTGTTCGCCATCGGACAGATTCGGACAAGCCAGCACGGCGACCTGAATCTGGTGGTCAATCAACAGAGCCAGCGACACGGCATACTGTTCTTTCCGCAGAAATCCCTTGGTGCCGTCGATGGGGTCGAGCGTCCAATATCGGGAAGCCGTGCCGTTGTGGTTACCGGAATCAATCCAACTGAGAAGTTCTTCCGCACTGGCGGGTTGCCCAACGGATTGAATCTGAAGAAGAATCTGTTCAACAAACGGACGTTGCTCCGGCAGGTGCAGTTCCCCGGCGTCCTCTTCTCCGACAATGAAATCATTCGGAAAGGCGTCTCGAATCTGCTTGCAGATTAAAGCCTGACTGGCGTAGTCAGCGATGGTGACCGGCGACTTGTCTTTTTTCTCCAGAGCATCGGCAGACAAACCTTGTTGAACCGTACGACAAACCCTGGCGGCCGCCACAACAGCAGACAAAGCGATCGTCAATTCCTTCTGATACGAATGCGACATGAAATCTTCCGTCGGGACACAGTTCGAAAAGTCAAACTGACAGTGTACAAAGTGGAATCAGGTTGTTGGTTCCCATTCTGTATGGGACAAGACGCGAAGTTGCAAGCAGCCATCGAATGGTCCCGTTGTTGATTTGCTCAGAAATTTGTGAAATTCCGGGAGTTCCGTCGATTTTCCGGTTCAGCCTCTTTTGATATGATGAATGAGTTGTTCCATGGCACCCGGTCTGGACAACTTGTGAATTCAGGTGCTCTGTTCCTGCCCGACATCCAATGAACGTATTCCTTCCCAGGGAGTGACATCCGTGCGTATTCCTGCTGTTTTGTTCTGTTGCGGTCTGTTGCTCGGCCTGGTTTCCTCGCTTCAGGCGGAAGAGGGATACAAAGATCTCTTTAACGGCAAAGATCTCACCAACTGGGACGGCAACCCGGAATTGTGGTCGGTGATGGATGGTGTCATCACCGGAAAATCCGACGGCAAACTGAAAGGGAACCAGTTTCTCGTCTGGACCGGCGGCAAAGCAGGCGATTTCGAACTGAAGCTCGACTTCCGGTTCGAAGGGGACAATAACTCCGGCGTGCAATACCGGTCACAGCGTCGTCCTGATGTCGGAGATTGGGTTGTCTCAGGCTATCAGGCCGACATTCATCCCAAACCGGAATTCACCGGGATGATTTACGAAGAAAAGGGGCGTGGCATCATGGTTCAGCGCGGTCAAAACGTGACCGTTCAGGCCGACGGGAAGAAAGAAACCAAAAAGCTCGACATCCAGGTCACCCCGATCGACCTTTCTCAATGGCATGAACTGACCATCATCTGTAAAGGGGACCATATCACTCATCTGATTGATGGCGTCAAAGTCATCGAAATGACCGATCTGCAAGCCTCACATCGGAAGCTGGAAGGGGTCATTGCCCTGCAACTCCATGCCGGCCCTCCATCGGTCGCCCAGTTCCGCAACATCCGGTTGAAAGAGTTCAAAACCGAAAACCCACCTGCTCCACCACAGCAGTAGACCTGCTTGTTCCTCAAGAGGAAGAGAGATTTACCGCAAAAACGCGAAGGGCGCAAAGAAATGATTCTCTTTGCGCCCTTCGCGTTTTTGCGGTAAAAATTCCGCTCGTTCAAACTATGGAAAACTGGCTCTACTTCTTCAGAAATCGGGGCATCAGTTCATATCCAGCGGGCATGGTGTCACCGGTTGTTTTGGCGGCGATTTCATCATAAGTGGTCGCGCCGTTGTGATTGATGCCGGTTCCGCACATGGCGAACGGAACAAAGCCGTGACTGTGTGTTTTCGTCCGTAAAAAGGTCGGATGATCGGGACAGACCAGCAGCCGGTATTCTCCCTGTGATTTCAGATAGTCGTGAACCGGTCGGACGATCTCGCGATCAATGGCTTCGAGCGCCGTGACCTTGGCGTCAGCGTGTCCTTCGTGTGACGCTTCGTCAGTCGCTTCGACATGCACGACGACGAAATCCATCCCGTTCTTCAGGGCGTCAATGGCCGCGCGGCCTTTGGCGGCATAATCGGTGTCGAGATATCCCGTCGCTCCTGCGACTTCGATTACGTCCCAACCGAGAAGTCGCCCGATTCCCCGTAACAGATCAACCGCCGTAATGACCGCACTCCGGACACCAAAGCGGGACTGAAACGGAGTCAAAGAGGGAGTTCGGCCTTCCCCCCAGAGCCAGATCTGTGTTGCAGGCAGTTCGTCGCGAGCAATTCGCTTCTGGTTCGCTTCACAGTCCGCAAACAGAGTCCGACTTTCGAACATCAGTCGCTTCAATTCCTCCGATCCCGGACCGGTCGGAAGATGTGACTCGATCAATTGCTCCGTAATGTCATGCGGCGGAGTAGTGAATGTTTCTTTTGAAAAAGGGGCTGGCTTATCGGTCGGTCGGTACAACAACAGATTCCGGTAACTCACCCCCTGATAGAACTGCCAGCAGGGTTCGTTTTTGTAGTGCTGCTGCAACAATGCAATCAGAGCCTGCCCCGCCTCGTTGGAGATTTGTCCGGCAGTGAAACTCTGCATTCGTTCGTTCTGCACGGTGACGAAATTACAGCGAATGGCCCAGTCATCCGGCCCCAGTTCGATTCCCTGCGCGGCTGCCTCAAGCGGAGCCCGACCGGTGTGATAAACCTTAGGATCGTACCCGAACAGGCTCATTGTCCCGACATCGCTGCCGGAGGGCATCGACTCCGGCACGTTGTCGGTCAGTCCGACTGTTCCTAACTGGGCAACGTGATCCATCCCTGGGACATGGGCCGCCTGAAGAGGTGTTTTTCCTCCCAGTGAACTCTGAATTTCATCGGCACAACCATCCGGGATGACCAGAACGTACTTCATCTCAACTCACTGCCCTGTTGTCATTCCAGATTGAAAAATAATACACAAAATCCACGAGCAATTCCGTGAATTGGATCGTGATTCCCCCTCCGAGCAGCAACCCCATCTCATTTAACGGTGAAAATTTTTACCGCGAAGACGCAATGATCGCGAAGGACTTCACATCACATTGATGAAAGGGGATCTGATCCCGGTGCGTCGAGACGCACCCTGCGGAATTCAAAGCATTTCGAATGGTGTTTTCAGCGTCCCGCAGGCGAAAAGAGGTGTTTTTGCGTGCCAGAACACTCTCAGTCGCCTGCACCCGGTAGAGCAAACTGCTCTAGAACGCCTGGCCGATCGCTTCCCGTCCGTTTCGGGTACACAGTGACCAGAATGTGGTCTGATCAATGTTGTTGGCAATCGGTCGGGCCGAGCCATCGGTCAGGCAGTAGATATTCACGTCAGTGTGATAACTGCCGAAGCCGAAAAAATGAACTCTCTCGTTATTCGGCGGCTCACAGACCGGAACGCCGGTCCAGTATCGGTTGAATCCTGGATAATCATCCCGGGCACGAGCGACACTGGAATAGTGGTCTCCCCAGAAACCGAACAGCGACTCTCCAAACAGAATCGTATTCGACATTCCGTCCGGAACGTCCCGGTCGCCGACGGAGCTGTTTCCGTAGAACATACCGTTATTCAACGGAGCATTCGGGTCTTCCGTGCGCCAAGCCCCCATATTGCCTCGATAGGTTGAGTATCCCAGATTGCCGGGACGTCTGGAGGGGAGGGCCGCACTTGGACAGATATAAGTGGCGATCGGAACCTGAATGTATTCCCAGTTGCTGTCGATCGGGTCAGGAGGGCCAGAGGTGGCGTGATCGGTTTTCGGGCGATCAAAGTTGATGGCAATTGTGCTCTGTTCAAGTTCCGGCAGGAGAAGTGCGTGCCAGTTCCAGAAAGGACCTAAAGTCCACTCCGTAATGGGCGTCACGTTTGAAACACCCGTCCCCGGCACTGCTGGTGCTCCGGAAGAAGCGTCAACCGCCGGAACGGTGATCGGCTCAGAAAAAGGAGAGCCGTAGACAGGGAAATCGCAGGTTGGATCGTCACTGTCACTACTCTCTTTCGCGACATCAAAGCACCACCCGGACGGAAAGACCCGATGGGAACTCATATAGTTCTGGGCGGCCAGACCAAGTTGACGCATGTTGTTCAGACAGGAACTGCGACGGGCCGCTTCCCGCGCCCGCTGCACTGCCGGCATCAGCATGGCCACCAGCAATCCAATAATCGCGATGACGACCAGCAACTCGATCAAGGTAAACCCGGTCCGATGCTGACTCACCGAACGCGCGGCCCTGTTCAACTTCATCATGTCAACTTCTCCAATTCATCATGACATCTGTCCCCTGAAATCGTAACAGGCAGGAGACTCACAAGCAATTTGAGATTCCCGCAGGTTTCCAGTTCCTGAAAACCGGGTTGCGGCAGGCTTGCCCCGACGTCTAACCCGCGGATTCTTTCGGTTCCGCATGAATCATCAGACATTCAATTCCCTGTGCTACGACCTGAAAACGGCCCCGGCATCCGGTTCGCAACAAAAAATGAAAGCAGATTTTCTGCAAATGATTGAATAGTTCAGCACGAAATCCCTTGAAACCAAGGGGGGAATTCAGGCACAGTATTCAAAATAACACTCTCTCACCACGACATCAGCTAATACTATGCGGAACCAGAAAGTTCGATTGATCGATATCGCGAAAAAGGCAGGGGTTTCGCGCGCTGCTGTCGGTCACATTCTGAATCACTCCGGAAAAGACAACGTGCGCGTCTCGGAAGAGACACGGGCTCGCGTCATCGAAATCGCGACGGCCATGGATTACCGCCCGAATCAGGCGGCCCAGCAGTTACGTGGACGCCCCAATAAAACCCTGGGGGTGATTCTCGACACCGTCAACACTGCCGTGTTTTCCGCGAGATTGTCGGCTGTGGAGATTGAAGCCCGGCGTCGGGGATATCGCCTGGTGATCGGTCAGGTGCATCAGGACCCCAAAGAAGTCCAGGCCTATCTTGACGATTTCTTCGCTCGGGGAATTGAAGGGGTCCTCTGTCTGTTCGACGTGATGCAGGGGGTTCGTCAAGAACTTCAGACCGCGTTCCGCTCCGGCTCCCGTGCCGTCATTCATGCATCTCCGATTCTAAGTTCCCAATCCTGCGTGCGGGTCGACACCGTTTCAGCCGTGAATCAACTGGTCGACCATCTCGTTGCCCGGGGACGAAAACGAATTGCCCTGCAAATCTGGTCCATGTCCGATTCCTTGATGGGCGTTCGCCACGAGGCCTGGAAAGCCGCATTGAAACGGCACAAATTGAAATTCTCCGAAAGCATGGCCTGGGTGAATCCGGAAGGAAACCAGCGTCCCTCTCCGGAAATCATCGATCAATGTCTTCAACAGCTCGTGGTCGAAGAAGAGGCCGACGCCATTCTGGCATCCAACGACGGCTGGGCAGTCCGGCTGATTCAGGGATTACGCCGCATCGGCAAGGAAGTCCCAAGCGACGTCGCAGTAGCCGGTTACGACAACCTCGACATCGCCGAAGTCATTGAACCCACCTTGACCACCATCGACCAGTGCCATGAAGATTACGCCAAGGCTGCCGTCGACCTGATGCTGCAGTCAATCAAAGAAAGAAGCGAAGGGAAGGAGAAATCAGAGAACTCCGTCCACGTGATCCAGCCCCGGCTCATCGTCCGGGATTCAACCTGAAGAAGAGAGAGTTGAAATTGATTCCAGTGTCTATGATACCTGACCGAGATGCATGTTGACATCATACTCGAAGGTGACGAGGCCGTTGGAACAATGCTCTATAAATAGTTCCTCCAGTGCTTCCATCGCCGTGGCGTGTTGGGGATGCTGCTTCCCCGGCACATAGGATGAAGAAAGCACGCGATCGACGAACTGTGTGAAATCAAATTGCTGCGAACTGGAGAGAGTCCTCCGGCGATAGGTTCCGGGGTCAAAGAAATTCGTGAGCGCCGCGACCTTCTCCTCCGATTGTTGCATCAGTTCCACATAGTCGATTCCATGGGTGGTCAGGAATTGGTCATAGCCGCGCAAGAAGTCGGAGCCGTCCCGTTTTCGGTCATTCCAGACAAGCAGCACATTTCCGGGGGACTGGAGGATTCGCACAAATTCCCGCCGAGTTCTGTGCAGATCAAACCAGTGAAATGCCTGTGCCGCAGTGACGAGTTGAACGCTTCCGTCGGGCAATCCAGTCTGTTCAGAAGAGCCGGGAAGACTCACGTATTTCGGATTGTCGCGGAATTGCTCTTCCGCAGCTTGTCGCATTGCCCCGTTCGGTTCGACTCCCCAGACACGATATCCGGCTTCCAGCAGCAAGCGGGAGAAGATCCCCGTTCCGGAACCAATATCAGCGACCGTGCAATCGTGCGGCAATTGCAGTTCTTCCGCCGTGATCGTCAGGACTTCAGCCGGATAGCCGGGACGTGATCGAACGTAATCAGAGACCCGTTGCGAAAAACGTTCATGTGGTGAGAAGTCGTGTGCCATCGTTCTCTTTATTCCTGTTCCGTCACTTCCTTTTTTCCGTGGTTCCTCTGCATCCTCCGTGAGGAGGGGACTGGCGTAACGGAATCACATCGGCCAAAACCGCCGCATGTTCTTCCCCGAATCCTACCGGATCTTACGCATTCTTGGAATAACCCTCACAATCCACTCATGCCGTTGGTTTCTCACAACCGATCTCGAATGACAGCGGGGATTTTTCGCTGCAGATCCCGCAATGGCAAACAGTCTGTTGTACGCCAGAGAGCGGCAAGGAGATGGAAATGCGACGTGGTGCATGCCTGTTGGCAATGTTAGGGTTCACCGTTCAGAACGCTTTGGGGGCTGATCCGTACACAGCGGGGACCTCACGGCTTCCCGCGTCGTCGGCCGTCACTCAGAGTTCCGGGAGCCAGGCTTCCGGACGGCAGTCGGTCGGACCATCCTCACAAAAAGCGGTCTCGCAACCAACTCCCGCAACCGCGATGCCCGAAGCAACCGGGGATCTGAAAAACTATTACCGGGAACTTTTCGGGGAAGCGGCTCCCACTGCCAAAGGAGCATCGTCCCTGTCCCAGACTCCAGCGACAGATCGAAGTCCGACAGTTCGAACACCGAACGCCGGGCCGTCTCGCTCCGGATTCACATCGATTGAGAAATCGACTGCTCCCGCCGGGAAAAATTCACACCCTGCGACAAAACCAGCAGCAGAGCAGGAGATCATCCACGCCGAGTTTCGTGGCCCGACCAGTGGTCAAGGAACGATTGAACAGGTCAGTAGCGAACGGTTTAATGCACGTCCGTTTCCAGGAGTTTTTGGAGAAGGAACCAACCTGAAACCACTGGAAGACGCTGCCGTTTCAGGACTGCCAGTGACCGAAGAACATGGAAAAATGAGTGCCGCGCCGGCTCTGATTTCCCCAGGTTCAGGGACATCCGGAAAAGGGGCCGTTTCATTCAGTCGCGGAACGAATGCGGCTTCCACAACGGCCGCACGCCCACAGAATAATGCTCCGACTCGAGGGGATCTCACCTCGGCGACATCCAGTTCAACGACAGCCCCGTCCGTCAAAGTGGAATGGCAGAAGCAGACCGATATCAACGTCGGGCAGGAATGTCAGTGCCATTTGATGGTGACGAACGTCGGGCAATCCGCCGCGCAGGAAATTGAAGTCCGCGCGATGTTCCCGACCACTGTTCGACTGATCAACGCCACACCAGAACCGTCTCAGGCGCAGTCGTTTCTCGGATGGACCTTCGCGGAACTGAAACCAGGCGAAACCCGGACGATTGAAATCACCATGGTTCCACTGGAACGGGGTGATATCAACACACGAGCTGATGTTCGTTTCACCGGTTCTGCGGAAGGTCGGTTTGCGGTTGCAGAACCGATGTTGAACATTCAACTTGAAGGTCCGAAACAGGTGTTGATCGGGGAATCGGCTTCCCATCTGGTCACCGTTTCCAATCCTGGAACCGGGATTGCGGATCGAGTTCAGATTGAAGCCGTCCTTCCGGAAGGCCTTGAACATGCACGTGGACAACGTCTGCTGATGGAACTGGGGAATTTGAACCCCGGAGAATCACGCAGCGTTCGCCTGGCTCTGGCCGCAACACGTGGTGGACAGCATAAACTGGAAGTGCAAGCCAAATCCGATGCCGGGTTGATTCGCACTGCCGGATCTGAAGTGAGTGTGATCGCTCCGACCCTGGCCGCAACGATTCAGGGACCATCAATGCGATTTGTCGGTCGACAGGGAGTTTACACTCTCGCGGTGACCAACGATGGTGCTGCCGCAACGGACAACGTTCAGGTTCGGTACAAGATTCCCGATGGTTTTGAATTCGTCTCGGCAGATCGCGGTGCTCAATACGATCGCGGCACCGGACTGCTGACATGGTTTGTCGGTCGCCTGGAAAAAGGACAGAAGTCGGAAATCCGGGCCACTCTGGTTGCTCGACAACTGGGAGAATTCAAACATCTCGTTCGTGCGACCTCAGAACACGGAACCGTCTTCGATGCCGAATGTGCGACCGCAGTGGAAGGGACCTCATCTCTGTCCATTGCTGTGAAAGACACCGAAGACCCGGTTGAAGTCGGCAGCCAGACCACTTACGAAATTCGAGTCAAGAACGAAGGGTCTGCCTCGGCCCGGTCGGTCGGACTCACCTGTGAAATGCCGTCGAACATGACATTGCTCACTGCCGACGGTCCGTCAGCATCCGTCGCTGAAGGAGCCACCATCCTGTTCCGGGCTCTTCCGGAACTGGCAGCCGGACAGACGGTCACCTATCGTGTGAAAGTCTCTGCACAATCAGCAGGAAGCCTGCGATTCCGAGCTCTGTTGACGAGTGAATCCATCGACGAACCACTCGCCGCCGAAGAACTAACCAAGTTCTACGGAGAGAATTGATCCCGGTTCGGATGACGATCGTTATAACAACTCAAGACTCCTCATCATTCTGTTGATGAGGAGTCTTTTTGCGCGCCGGGTCCCGACTGTTTCGGTCGGTCATGCACCGTATGACGATCCAGACGGGGCGGCAGGCAATCCCTGCCCTACAACTGAACGTGTCTGATGAGGACCGGTATATTTGGAAGTCTCGCTATCAACGGGAGAATTCTTGTTTTTCCCCCAATCCTACCGACCCGCAAAGCCGATAAACTCGATATCGCACTCTGTGCGTTGGAATGGGCATTGTGTCCTCACAATGCCTGATCAGGGACAGTTACTTTCATCGTTGACGGCATCGTCGAATGAATTGTGACGGTCATGTTGCTGGGGCAAGTGGGGCCACGGCTGGGACAGGCGATCGATATGGAGCGGAGGTTCATAAACATGCGTGTTCCCTACGAATGGCTGATCATTGCCAGCGTGTTTGCGGGACAACTCGCCTACGCTCAGTATCCGGACCCCGGGTACGGATATCAGGATCCCTATGCCTTCCAACAGTACGGTGCACCAGACCAGAACAGTCTGTACGCCGAATTACTTCCTGCAGACAGGTCGTCGACTTTTCCGGAAGACTTCGGAACCGTCTCACTGGCCCAGACGAAGGAAATGTTCCGCGGAACCTGGGGCCGACTGGAATATCTGCACGGAAACATCAGCCATGAAGGGGCCACCACACTCGGAGCCCCCATTTTCGGGCCGTCCGCCAGTGACCCAACCGTCATTGTTGACTATCCAGATCCTTCGCAACAGTTTCCGATTATCTTCACCGATGGAATCACAACAGCTCTGGCGGAAGTTCCGACTACTCGCGGAACCCGTTGGAAAAACGCTCAAGGAATGCGGGGAAGTTTTGGAATCCCCATCGCTAAGGCGTTCTCGATAGAAGGCCGCGCCTGGGGATACGAGGAGCAAGCCTTTACGCTGGACACTCCTCGAATTCCACCACTTCAGGTCAACGGACCGTTCAGTCAGGTCAACTCGACATTTCTGGCAACCACACTCACCACTGATGGAGTCCCTGGAACCACGGTGATTCTGTATGATGCCGGATTCTCCAGTTCTTACACATCGAGCATTAAAGCGGGTGATGTTTCACTGGTCTTTAACTGGAAGAACCCGGACGAGGGACTTCGTGTGCAACCGATCCTCGGGTATCGACACGAAGAGTATGTTGAAGGTCTGGGTTTTGGGGGAACCTTTGACAACACTTCCGGAGCCTATGTTGGAGCGGGAACATTTGCCCCACAATCCAACTGGATCCAGTCCAACGCCGTCAACCACCGGGATATGCTGGCTGTCGGTTTACGGACCGAATGGCAAAGAGGAAACCTCACACTGGGGATGCAGGAACGAATGGCGGTCGGATCAAACATCGCCAAAACATCTGTATACACCAGCAATCTGCGAGAGCCCGGCAGTATTCCCGGAACCGTTGATGATCCGGCATTGACCAGATCCTTTCAGCGCAGCACAACCGTGGCTCCAACGCTCGACCTGGATGTCTATGCCCATATTCAGATGAACCACTGGCTCTCATTTCGAGTGGGTTACAACCTGATCTGGATGGGACGGGTTGCCGCAGCAGATCAGTCGATCCGCTTCAATGAAGTCAGCGACGGCCTGGGAGGAACCTTGCCGGATGTCGGTTCCAGTATGAAATACAGCAACCGGACCGTCAGCGCACTGACCATCGGCGGCGAAATCATTCTGCCGTAGTCCGATGCAATCCGGGAGAGAATTCTTCTGATCAAATTTCCAGTATCAGGTCAGCGATCCCCCTGCACAGACTGCAGGGCTTTTGCTTGTTTCAAGTTTCAAGATGGGCCGTTTCCGGGAGGGCGAAGCTCCTGCTGAGCCGCATGAAAGATCACGCTTTCCATGGTGTTCGGCTCGGCGGGAGCCTCGCCCTCCCGAGCGATTTTCAACAAAGCGAAAGCCCTGGCGTAGGCTGCTCTCATACTTGATGACATCTCATCCAGTGGGCACACTGTAGAAGAAACCGTTCGGCAGAATGGTCCACTCATCGAGAAGTCTTGAGAGAAGAAACGATTCCATGTGCAGTTTCACGGTCGGCGATGTTTCGGTATTGAGAAGATTGATTGCGTCAGTCATTATTTGCTCTTTCAGCATAGGCTTCGCTACAGACGCATCTGCCGAGACCATTCTTCACGTCTCTCCTCAAGGGAACGACAACTGGTCCGGAACTTCTGCTGAGCCGAATGAAACTCGTACCGATGGTCCGGTTGCGTCACTCGCCGGAGCCAGAGACCTCATTCGTAAGCTGAAAGCACCGCCAAGATCAGGCCCGATTCGTGTTATTATCGCCGATGGGTCTTATCAACTGACGGAGACGCTTCTTTTTGAACCGCAGGATAGTGGAACCGCCGCAGCTCCGGTGATTTATTCTGCCGCACCCGGAGCCCGTCCCATCTTCTCTGGAGGGCGGCAAATCACGGGATGGACCGTCACTGCAGAAGGATTATGGACGACACACATTCCGGAAGTGGCCAATGGAGAATGGACTTTCTCCCAACTTTGGGTGAATACGAAACATGCCCCCCGCGCACGAACTCCCAATGAATTCTTTCACTACATGGTCAAGGTGACAGAAGAAACAACCGGAGCAAAACCGAATCCGGCGGTTCAAACAATTGAAGTCCGCTCAGAGGACATCAAATCATTACAGCGTCTCACCAGTGAAGAACTCTCCCGGGTCGAGTTGCTTGCGTTTCATAAATGGGACAACACATTGCGCCCGCTGGAGGGAGTCGACTTCGATAAGAGTACGCTGAAGATTTCCGGTACGGAGATGAAGAAGCATAACCTGCTGACTAAGAACACTGGTTATATCCTGTCGAATTATCGCGCCGCGCTAGATGAACCGGGAGAATGGTTTCTCGCTCAGGACGGCACTCTCACTTATTTCCCTCGCCCCGGAGAAACCATCGAGAACGCTGTCGTCATCGCTCCGGTAATAGAAAACCTGCTGGTCATTAAAGGAGAGCCTGCAAACGATCGCTTTGTCTCTCATCTTCATTTTCAAGGACTCACATTCGCTCACAGTCGCTGGACTCCGGCGAATCAGCGTTTTGGTCCGATGCAGGCGGCTGCCCAGGTGGATGCTTCCGTTCAAATTGACGGAGCGCGGGATGTGCAATTCGAGAATTGTGAGATCCGGGAGATCAGCAAGTACGCCATCTGGTTTCGAAAAGGATGCCAGAACTGCCGTGTTTTCCACTCTGTCATAGAGGAACTGGGGGCAGGGGGGGTGCGAATTGGAGAGATGGGAATTGCAAAGAACCCACTGGAACTCACCGGCCATATCACAATCGAGAACAACATCATCCGACACGCCGGACGACTTCTCCCTTGTGCCGTTGGAGTGTGGATCGGTCACAGTGGAAACAACCAGGTGATCCATAACGAAATCGCCGACATGTATTACACCGGCATCTCTGTCGGCTGGCGATGGGGATATGCTGAGAGCTTAGCGAAGAATAACAAAATCGACTTTAACCATGTTCACCAGATCGGCCTGAATTATCTCAGTGATATGGGAGCAATCTATACACTTGGACCATCTGAGGGGACGACGGTCAGTCATAACGTCGTCCACGATGTCTCCGCCTGGAGCTATGGTGGCTGGGGTCTTTATAACGATGAAGGGAGCACCGACATCATTATGGAAAAGAACCTGGTCTATCACACCAAGACGGGAAGCTATCACCAGCATTACGGGCGAGAGAACATTATTCGTAATAACATCTTCGCCTTTAGTAAACTGCAGCAGGTGCAGCGATCCCGCGAAGAAGACCATTTATCGTTCACCTTCGAGAAGAATATCGTTTACTGGGATACGGGGGCGCTACTGGCGAATCGCTGGAAGAACAACAACTTTCTGTTACGGAATAATCTTTACTGGCGAATCAACGGGCAGCCGTTCGACTTCTATGGAAAAAGTTTCCAGGAATGGCAGCAAACCGGACAGGACAAAGGTTCTTTGATTGCTGATCCGCTTTTTGTCGACCCGATGAATGGGAACTTTCACCTTCGTCCTGATTCCCCGGCAAGCAAGATCGGCTTTGAAGAGTTCGACTACTCGCAAGCAGGGGTCACCGGCGACGAGGCATGGAAACAAAGAGCCAGGGACGTTCAGTACCCTGCCATGAAGTCTCCTCCGGAACCTTTAAAGTAAAACCTTACGCAGACATCATGAACCTGTCACAATCACCGTCATGCCTCTCACTCTTCGCCTGAAAACCGAGCTGATTCTTCCCGTTGATGCCGACGGACTGCTTCCGGAACGGCTTGGCGTACTCACATCTAATGAAATCGCCCGATTGCCGTTGCCGCAGGGAAACAGAAGCATTCCGTGTGAGGAACTTTTCGAAGTGGACGGAACGGCGGCCGAAGATGGTGAACTCCAGATCCACGGCGATTGCCGGAAACTGAAGGGAATCGGAGCGGGGATGTCGACCGGGCGAATTCTGGTCGAAGGCTCGGCCGGGATGCATCTGGGCCGACGGATGCGCGGCGGCGAAATTGTGGTCACCGGTGATGCGTCTGACTGGACCGGAGCAGAGATGCGAAGCGGGCAGATTCGGGTTCAAGGATCAGTCGGTCATCACGCCGGAGGGGCTTACCCCGGTTCAAAAAAGGGGATGACCGGCGGACGGCTGTTTGTTCACGGTCAAGCAGGGACATTCGTCGGAAACCGGATGCGGCGCGGGTGGATTGTCGTGCTGCGTTCCGCCGAAGATGCTGCAGGGGCGGGAATGGTTGCCGGGACAATCTGTCTGCTGGGGGGCTGCCATCCAGAAGCTGCCGGTTCCTCTCTGGGAGTCGGCATGAAGCGGGGAACGATTCTCGTCGGTGACAACGTGGTCTCCTCCCGGTTGCCCCGAACATTTTCTTTCGCAGCAACGGCGCGTCCGGTCTTTTTGAATCTGCTGATGAAAGAACTGCACGAAGCCGGATTTACCGTTCCAGCAGAGTGGCGATCGGCCCCCTTTGACTGCTATCGAGGAGATTCGCTGGAACGAGGACTGGGCGAACTTTTCTTCCCGCACACACAAAGTGAACCACGATGAGCCATCGCGAACAACTACTGGAACGACTGACGGCGGAAACCTGGGACGTGGCCATCATTGGAGGGGGAGCCACCGGTCTGGGAGCAGCTGTCGACGCGGTGTCGCGCGGGTTTCGGACCGTTCTCATTGAACAGAGCGACTTCGCCAAGGCCACTTCCAGTCGTAGCACCAAGCTGATTCATGGGGGAGTTCGGTATCTCAAACAAGGGAACATTTCACTGGTTCGGGAGTCGTTACACGAGCGGGAACTGCTACTGAAGAATGCATTTGGACTCGTTCGACCACTCGAGTTCATCATTCCCACCTTTTCCTTTCCGGAACGGTTGTTCTATGCCACGGGCTTGAAAGCGTACGACTTTCTCGCCGGAAAACGGGGGATGGCCAGTTCTAAAATGCTTTCAACAAACGAAGTCCAGCAAAGGGTTTCCACAATTCAGACTGATCGGTTGAGTGGAGGCGTCTCCTATTACGATGCCCAGTTTGATGACGCCCGACTGGTCATGGCGATGGCCTCTTCCGTCACCCACCACGGAGGAGTCCCGCTGAACTATGTGAAGTGTGTCGGACTTCTCAAGCAGGGAGAGCGACTGGCCGGGGTCACGGCAGAGGATGTCGAAACGGGTCGACAGTACGAAGTCAAAGCGAAAGCATTCATCAACGCCACCGGGATCTTTACCGATTCCATGCGTCATCTGGATGACCCGCTGGCGAAGCCGATGATGAAAGTGAGTCGTGGTTCCCATCTGGTGGTGGACCGGTCGTTTCTTCCCGGGGAAACGGCGATCATCATCCCCAAAACAAGTGACGGTCGGGTCGTATTCATCATCCCCTGGCATGGAGCGGTTCTTATCGGAACGACCGATATCGCAGAACCGTCACCGATTCTCGACCCCGCCCCAACAGAGGAAGAGGTGATCTTCCTTCTGGAATGTGCCAACCGGTTTTTAACTCGACAGGTCAAGCATTCAGATATCCGGAGTATGTTCTGCGGGCTCAGACCGCTGGTCAGCAGTGGGCATGACGGATCGTCGACGTCAAAACTCTCCCGCGACCATGTCATTCGCACTTCAGAAAGCGGACTCGTCACGATTACCGGAGGAAAATGGACCACCTATCGTCGAATGGGGAGCGACGCTGTCGATACGGCGATCAAAGTCGCCGGGCTCGGACATCGACCGTCAACGACACAGACGTTACATCTGACCGGGAATCTTCACGATTCTCCCCAACAGCCCCAGACGACCGACTCAGTGACAGACGAATTTGTTCTTCATGCAATCCGGGAAGAACAGGCACGAACCATCGAAGACGTTTTAAGTCGGCGTTGCCGACTGCTGTTACTGGATGCACAGGGAGCAATTAACGTTGCTCCACGGGTCGCCGCTCTACTCGCTACTGAATTGCAACTTTCCCCAGAACAGACATCTGCTCAACTGGAGAACTTTGTGAAATTGGCGAAAACTTACCTGCCGCATCAATAATTCCGCCTGAAACTCATTTTCCGGTTGGCAGGAATCCAGAGAGAGAAGTCGGTTGCAAGGTTGACGAGGTAAAAGCCGAAAACCTATAAAACACGACCAAACAAGTGTATATTTCATCCAAACTCGAATATTGAACGCAGAATAAATGGGAAGTAATCAGATGGTCTCAAAATGGGTCTCAGGGACTTTGTTACAAGTCTCGCTGGGGATTTTCGTTGCACTGATGCTTTCTGTTTCCGGAGTGGGTTGCAGGAATTCGGCAAATTCCGGTGGAGATGGGACCGGTCCCATCGTGCTACTGAACGTTTCTTACGATCCAACCCGTGAGTTGTGGCGTGAATTGAACTCGGATTTCATTCCGAAATTCGAAGCCAAACACGACCGCAAGCTGCAAATCAAGCAATCTCATGGGGGATCCGGACCGCAAGCCCGATCGATTATCGACGGTCTGGAAGCGGATGTCGCGACTCTGGCCATGTGGACCGACACGGAAGCCGTCAGCAAAAAAGGGCTGATCAATCCCGGCTGGATGGAGGAATTCCCCAATAACAGTCTCCCTTATCACTCCACAATTGTGTTTGTTGTACGAGAAGGGAATCCCAAAAACATCAAGGATTGGCCTGATCTCGTCAAAGGAGACGTGAAGGTGATCACTCCGAATCCGAAAACCTCCGGGAATGGAAAACTTTCATTTCTGGCAGCTTGGGGAAGTGTCCTTCAAAATGGCGGAAGTGAAGAAGACGCCAGGAAATACGTTACCGACCTGTATCGACGTGTTCCGGTTCTTGATACCGGAGCCCGCGGGGCAACGACCTCGTTTGCCCAGCGTGGACTGGGAGATGTTCACCTGACATGGGAAAACGAAGCCCATCTCGAAGTGAAAGAGTCCGGCAATAAATTGCAGATTGTTTACCCGACCAGCAGTATTCTGGCAGAGCCCTATGTGGCCGTTGTGGATCAGGTGGTCGACCGGAAAAAAACACGGGAAGTGGCTGAAGAATACCTGAATTATCTGTATACTCCCGAAGCTCAGGAGATTATCGCCAAGCACTTCTACCGTCCTTCCGATGAGAAGGTCATTGAAGCACACCGGGGGGTATTTCCGGAGATGAAGCTCTTTCCAATTACCGAAATTGTGCCTGGCTGGGATGATGCTCAGGTGAAATTCTTCGCGGAAGGGGCTGTTTTTGATGGAATCTATCGCGCAAAGTGATCGGCGAATCAGGATGATTTTGACAGCAACTGTTGCAACGGATTTGCGGGCTTCCTGCGGATTGTCTGCCTCCATTTCTCTCAGTCTTTCGTGAGGCACTCGTGTTGCAGCCAGATCCTGCCAACGCAGCGACCCATTCCGATCCTCAATCCAGTTCTCCCGACTCAAACGGCGGGGAGGTTGCCGTCGCGCCTCACCCGCTGTTTCGCCGAAACCCGTTACCGGGATTCGGACTGGGTCTGGGAATCACGATGTCCTATATGTCGCTGCTGCTGTTGATTCCTCTGCTGGCCTTGATGGCCAAAGCAGCGGAATTGACTCCCAGTGCATTTTTGGCGGCAGTCTGGTCTGATCGGGCTCTTGCGGCTTACTTCGTGACATTTCAAACCTCACTCCTGGCAGCATTGGTCAGTGCGACTTTTGGGTTACTTCTGGCCTGGGTGCTGGTTCGTTACGACTTCTTCGGTCGCCGTTTCTTGGATTCGCTCGTCGATCTCCCATTTGCCTTGCCAACCGCGGTGGCCGGTCTGGTTTTTTCTGCTCTGCTGGTGAAAGAGGGCTGGTATGGACAGTTCCTTGTTCCGATCGGGATTGAAGGAGCCTATACCAAGCTGGGAATTATTATCGTGCTGACGTTTGTCGGGATGCCGTTTGCAGTACGAACAGTGCAACCGGTTCTCGAAAGCATGGAGGCTGATACGGAAGAAGCGGCCTCGTCATTAGGAGCCTCGCGCTGGCAGACGTTTCGTCGTGTCATCTTTCCTGCTCTGTGGCCGGGAATTCTCACCGGGTTCGCACTGGCGTTTGCCCGGGGACTGGGAGAATACGGTTCGGTGGTCTTTATTTCAGGCAACATGCCGTTCGTGACGGAAATTGCTCCCGTTCTGATCGTGGCTCGACTGGAAGAATTCGCCTACGCCGAAGCAACTGCCATTGCGATTGTTCTTGTTGCCGGTTCGCTGGCGTCGCTGGCTGTCATCAACTGGCTGGAAAGGAGGAGCCAGCGTTATGCAAATTAAACACCATCACTCCGCTCGCGTCTCTCCTGCCGTTCCTCGAGAACCCTTGTGGCTCCGGATCTTACTAATCGCAGCGGCCTATTTTATTATCATCGGATTGATTCTGGTTCCGTTGATTTATGTCTTTTATCAGGCATTGAGTCCTGGATGGGATGTCTTCTGGGCCAATCTGGTTGATGACCACGATACCCGTCACTCCATCTGGCTGACGATGACTGTTGCTCCCGTTGCGGTCGTGTGCAACACCATCTTCGGAGTGGCGGCTGCCTGGACAATTACCAAGTTCCGGTTTCCCGGGCGAACTCTGCTCATTACGCTGCTGGATGTCCCGTTCGCCATTTCACCAGTCGTCGCCGGACTGATGTTCGTCCTGCTGTTCGGTTTGCAGGGATACTTTGGTGAATTTCTTCGAGATAACGGCATCAAAATCATCTTTGCCTGGCCGGGACTGGTCATTGCGACCATGTTTATCACGATGCCGTTTATCGCCCGTGAGTTGATCCCGTTGATGCAGTCTCTTGGTTCCGATGAAGAACTGGCCGCAGTCAGTCTGGGAGCCAATCCCTGGCAACTTTTCTGGCGGATCACTCTCCCCAATATTAAATGGGGATTGCTGTACGGAATCATTCAATGTAACGCCCGGGCGATCGGAGAATTCGGGGCCGTTTATGTTGTTTCCGGACATATTGCCGGAGAAACAGATACAATGCCATTACGGGTTGAGAAACTGTTTCAGGAGTATAACAACCCCGGTTCCTTTGCCGTGGCGACCGTGCTGACATTAATGGCGCTGTCGACACTGATCCTCAAAGTGTTTCTGGAACAATGGATTGCCGCACAAGAGTCTGCACGATTAAAAGAAGGGGAGCAGTAAGCGACCGCGAAAGAATCAGTTGATCGACAGTGTTCGTCAGGAAATTCAAAATCAGAAATTCAAAACAAATCCGAAGCACAAAATTCAAAATGTCGATAGCACCGCTCCCGGATCACGACAGTAAACAGTAAGTCGTTTTGAATTTCGAATTTTGAATTTGTTTCGAATTTCCTGCTTCGAATTTTGAATTTATTTGACGCTTTAAGTGTGGTTTAAGTCATGAGTATTTCCATCCGTCATATTACGAAAAAGTTCGGCAGCTTCACCGCTCTGGATAACGTCAGTCTGGACGTTCCCTCCGGCTGTTTGCTGGCTTTACTCGGTCCGTCGGGATCGGGCAAAACGAGCCTGCTGCGTATTATCTCCGGACTGGAACATGCCGACCGGGGCTCCATCCTGTTCGATGCAGAGGATGTCAGCCGTCAGGCCGCCAAGGATCGCGGTGTCGGCTTTGTTTTTCAGCATTACGCTCTGTTTCGTCACATGACCGTATTTGAGAACGTGGCGTTCGGAATGCGAGTGCGTAAAGTCCCACAAAAAGAAGTCAGCGACCGGGTTCATGAATTACTGGATCTGGTTCGACTTGAAGGACTCGGCTACCGGTATCCCTCCGAGTTGTCCGGAGGCCAGCGACAACGGGTGGCACTCGCCCGGGCCTTAGCGGTTCGCCCGCGAATGCTGCTCCTCGACGAGCCGTTCGGGGCGCTCGATGCGAAAGTTCGACAGGAATTGCGAACCTGGTTACGACGCCTGCATGAAGAGATGCCGGTCACAACAGTCTTTGTGACACACGATCAGGAAGAAGCCTTTGAAGTGGCCGATCGGGTTGTTGTGATGCGGCAGGGAAATATCGAACAGATCGGCACCCCACAGGAAGTGTTCGATCATCCGGCCACTCCTTTCGTGATGGACTTTCTCGGAAATGTGAATGTCTTTCATGGTCGAGTGGAAGCAGGGACCGCTCACGTTGGTCCGTTTCAGATTGCCTATGACGACTACCAGCATGACGAGCCACGTCAGGCGACAGCATATGTCCGCCCACACGAACTGGAACTGGAACGAACGCCAACCTCTGTCGCGTCACTGCAAGCGCGAGTGGTGCAGCTGAACCCCAACAGTTCCCTTGTGAAGGTTCGAGTCCAACTGGAAGAATACGGAATCGAACTGACAGTGGACCTCATACGGGAACGGTCACAGGAACTGTCCCTGAAACTGGGGGATCCCATCTTCGTCCGTCCCAAATCCGCCCGCGTCTTCCTGCCAGAAGCTGAGTACTCGATTTAGAGCAGGAGAGGGAGAGGAACCACGGAAAAGAAGAAGTGATCACATCACGGTGAAAACAGACTGTCATTTCTGGAAGTTACCAGAATCTTTTCCGACTCATTTTTTATTTCCGTAGTTTCCGTCCCTTCCGTGGTTCCTCCTCATTTCCGGTCGAGAGCACGGTTTGCTCTACCGGATACCAACAATAAAAAAAGAGGCATTTGTTTGACCAAATGCCTCGGGCTTCGTTCTGATTGTCTCTGTCAGATTACCAGCGGGGTTGTGTCCCGGGACGCAACCGTCTCTGCTGGGCTTCTCCAACACCTCCACTGCGGGAGGATCGGTCCTGTTGAATGGTTCGGGTCGGTGCGATTGGCACAACCACGCTCGGTTCAACCGACAGATTTTGTTGTGTCGTCCCTTGTCCGGGAGCCGTCGGCGGTCCCTCTCCAGTGACCGGTTGCGTCGGTTGAACGGTGTAATAGGTCGGGGTCTGATAAGTTTGGCAACGCCACCATCGGCCCCAGGATGCCTCGGCCTGCATCACAGGCATACTGAAAAATGCGATCCAGGCAGCAGCAAGCGCAATGCGACTCATGGATAGTCTCCTCAGAAGAAAATCAGGTTTCGTGTGATTCGATGTGAAGTGCTTGTTTCCGCACTCAGTCAATAATATTTCCGTAAAACAACGATTGCGGTCGATCTTTCAAAATTCTTCAACGTCCCAGATTGAGCGGCGAGTTCTGAGGCGTCCGGACAACTTATTTATTACAAGTTTATTACAATTCCTAATCGTCATTTTACCCCGGTTCTCTCCCCCTAGAAGGGGGGATCCTGACGATTTTTCAATTCTCCAGCCTTCGGGAACAGCAATTCTGAATTCTGCAAAATGATTTGTTTGATGAGCGACCTCAAGTCGTAACGTGTTTCCCTCAAAGGTTCATCTCAATGCGATGCGGACGCGCCGGGAACCACTGGCGGGGAAAGTCCGCCGTCAGCCAGTCTCATTAAATAGAGTGCCGTCAATTTTGCCCGTTCGGTGAGACTGTCAAGAAGAACATATTCTTCCGGGCTGTGAATCTTGCCTCCACGAACGCCCATTGTATCGAGATTGGGGACTCCCAATGCGGCCAGACGATTGCCGTCACACGATCCTCCGCTTGGTCCCCAGGCCAGCTCCAGTTCCAGCTTCTGGCCGCACGACTGAAGCTGTTTGAACATCGCTTCCAGTGCCGGAGTCACCTGCTTAGGGGGAGTTGTGAACTCTCCATTCAGACTCAGCGGGACACCTGTCTGTGAAGAGACGCGGGTCAGGATTTCATCGATGGTGTTTTTGATTTCCGGTTCATGTTTCCGGTCGGTATAGCGGATATTCAGACGGGCCACCGCCAGCGCCGGGACCATATTACTTGGTCCCCCTCCATCAATGCGGGCGACGTTCAACGTCATCTCCGGCCAACGTCCGTTCAACTTATGCAGTTCTCCCGTCACCGCAGCCGCCGCGACCACGGCGTTGCGACCGAGATGAAAGTCACGTCCGGCATGGGCGGATTGTCCTTGTGCGACAATCGAGAAGTTTCCGCTTCCCTTACGAGACGAAATCAATCCGCCATGGGGGAGAGAAGGTTCAAACAACAACCCGATCTGAGCCGATTTCGCGGCATTCGCAAACAACGGAGTCGAGCCGGGAGAACCGATCTCTTCATCGCTGTTCACGATCACTTCCCACCCGAGACGCTTTTGTCCTGTCAGTTGAACAAACCGTTCCAGTGCTTTGAGGGCAAACAGCATCACAATCAAGCCCCCTTTGGCATCCGCCACGCCGGGTCCCTGCAATGTATTTTCATCGATCAGATTGACCGACTGAAAAGGAGAATCAGGCCCGTACACGGTGTCCATGTGAATCGCGAGTAAGACCCGGACTCCCGCGTCAGGGCGCCGAATCGCGGAGACGTTGGGTCCCAGACGAAGCGAAATCCGGTTCCCGTGATTGTCGATCTGCTCCGCTTTCTCCGCCGGGACGAGTGCCGTTTCGTCAGCGATTTTGGCGAATTCTCCTTGGACAAGATCGGCCAGTTCACTCAGTCCCAGCGGATTGAACGTACCGGTATTAAGGTTACACCAGGCGTGTAACAGATTCCGCATCTGATCGGCCTGCAGGTCGATCCAGGCGAGATGAGGAGTATACGGAGTCATTCCCGGATCCCGTTCATCGCATCAACACTCAGTTCAAATTTCTCGCTTTTACTGTGAATCAGAATAAGGAGGAGGAGACTCACGCAAAGGCGCTAAGGCGCAAAGGATTTAGCATAACGCTATTCTTTGTACCCATTGCGTTCTGGACTATGTGAATCATTATACGAATCAGAGGAATGAAGAATCCGGGGACTCTCTGAGGAACGTCAGTAAATGTTGCCGAGAGAGGCCATCTTAATCTGATTCTTCTCCCGGTTTCCTCAAATGAAATGCGATGAATTCACTTAAAACGCAAAGCGAAAAATCTTTGCGCCTTGGCGCCTTTGCGTGAGTCTCCTCATTCTTCCTCACAAGAAGGCGCGAACTCAAACAGCGCCGACTTTTTCAATGGCCAGATCGGTGGTCAGTTTTGTCGGAGTCGTCGTGCCGTGCGCCAGTTCCCCATGGATGAGCAACCCGCGTGCGACAGTGAATGGTTCATAAGTGGCCACCCGTATTTCGCTCGCACGAATCGGGATCCCGCTTAATTGCAACGACTCGGCCACCAGATCGGTAAAGCCGCCCAGTTGCGTTGCCGCACCGGAAAGGACGATTGGCAACGGACTCTTCAAAATCGATTCGTGACAGTTCGCCACTTTTCGTTTGAGAGAGAACCACATCGACAACAACAGCTCTTCATAGGCATTCCGGAACCACTTCTCTTCCGCGGTTGCAGGACTTCCGACAGAGACCTGCCAGTCCTGAAGCCATTGTAATACGCCGGGGAGATCGAGATAGGAATTCCCGGCGGCGTCCCAGATATACTTTCGATGCGCGTGTGCGAATCGCTGGATGATCTCGTCAGATCCCTTATTGAATCGTGACTCGATCACCGGGACGGAATGCCGTGTCAGACTGAAGGTCACCGATTCGGCGCCGACAGAAAGACTGATTCCGGTAAATCCATGATCATCAAGCTCAGCCAGTGAAATGGCGGTTGCCGGGTGCATTACCAAGGTGTCGTATCCTTGAAGTTGGACAACATGCTCCAGGAACTGGACGGTCCGGTTGGCCGTCCCGGGAGCAGGAATCTCTCCCCCTGGCAGTGTCATCACACAGAATTCGTTCGGTTGTTCATTCATCGGGAGCAGGAGATGAATCATCCAGGCACAGACCTGGCGAGCAATCGGATCCTGATCCCCCAGTTCCCCCGAACGTAATAAGGGAACAAGTGGTTTCGAAAAGAGTTGAGAGACTTCTCGCGCGACGTCCCCCACCACAATCAACGATTCGCTGACCGATGAAAACGGGATATGCGAATGTTCGAGCATCCGGCGGACTTCAGGCAAGTCGTCCAGCACGGTGTAGATTGCGGCAAGACGACGGGCGACTAAACGCTGGTCTTCACGTCGCAGAGAGCGGAATTCACTACTGCCCAGATCAAGAGCGGCCGTCATCCACGTTTCTCCGAAGCGAGGGTCCGCAACGCCCGTTCGAGGGGGCTTTTCGCGGCAGGGTGGGAAAGTTCAGGTTGAACGATGTCGTACTCCGGAGCCTCATGTTCCACTGAAACTGAAGTCGCATTCAGTGACGTCTTCAGCAAAACATGTGGGGACGGGGCGGGACTCGCGTTTTGCGGCTTCTCGATTGCAACCGACTTTTCGATCGGTTTCTCCGAGGATGCTGCTGGACGATTTACTTCTTCTACGGAAGAAACGTTTCCTTCCGCTGGATCAATTCGGATGGAACCGACAGCCGCTCGCAGATCACGGCGGAGTTGACGTTCATCCACTTTCTGCTCACGCGTCCGTCGGGACTCCTGTTTTTCTGCCAGTGCACTGAGATCAAAATGAGGAGCGGGGACCGATTCATGCGCGGAATTCAGGATGAGTCGACGGTGTCCGACGACTCCGCCATGGAGCGGCCATTGCGAGGGAACAACCACCTTCTCTTCCATCATCGGAATCCGGTGCTGCACCAGATCGATCACCGGATGCCCGGCCATCTGCAGCATCGGATTCGAGTTCTCAACGTGCGGCTCTCCCGCCATAATATTGATCTGTTGCGGTTGGCTGATTGTCGGTTGATTGGTTGTCGGGTCGCTTGCCGGCTGCAGATGCGATTCGGGAGCGTGGTCTTCTGTTTTGGATTTCAAATCAGAATGATGTTCCGAAGTCCGGACACTCGACCAGAAAACAACCGACGTCAACACACAGGACAACAACGCCGTAATCCCAAAAATCATCGGCCAGGCCGAAGCTGTCGGTGTTGGTTTTTCTGTCTCCGCAATGACAGGTGCAGAACGTGACGATTCCGACGGGACATTGCCCGATTGTTCTTTGACAGGCGAAGATCTCCCCGGTGTTGCCAAGGCAATGGCTCCCGTTCCGGAGGCTCCGGTTCCAGATGTTCCCGTTCCTGAGATCCCCGTTCCGGATGTCCCTGACCCGAAAATTGCGGAGTCAGAGAACAGCGATTCCGCTGCAGGAGGAACAGTTCGTGCAAATTGGGGTGAAGTGTCACTTCTCATCAGTGGCTGTGTGGAAGCCTGTGGCTGAAACTGCGATTCCCGGCTCATCCCGAAAGGTGAGCTTTCATCGGCAAAGACAAGACCTGCCGACTTCTTCGCCCCATCAACCACTCCGGCAGTACTGGTAATTCGAGACTCCTGAATCCCATCGATTGAAGGGGCCGCAAATAAATGCCGACTGGGGGCTCCGGAGTCGTGCTCGGTGTCCATGGAAACCAGTTGCGGCGGCTCGGGAAGAGTCAGCCCGTGCTGAGTCGCCTGTGCTGATTGAGGCGGCAGCGACGACGGCGGTGTTGGTTGCTGTGGTCTGGATTGCTGTGGTTGCGGAGGAAACGGTTCTGATCCCGGTGCCTTCAACCCCAGCGGTGCAACAGTTGAAGCGGGAGCACTGGAAACGGGAACGTCGGAACGGAGCGGACTCGTAACCGTCGGACTGGGGAGAACAGGACGATCCTGTCCCTCGGGACGAAACTCAATCGGCTGTGCTGAAGTTCTCTCTGGAAACGGCAACTGTGCCAGATCACGTTCCGGTGACTGAACCGCAACCGCCGCTTTTTCGTTTGGCACAGTGAATGGTTTCAGGTCAAAGCTGGGAGGCAGAAACCCCGGTTGTTCCAATGGAAGTCGGTCGACCAGAGACGCCGGGAAGATGACCACCGATCCCGGATAAAGGCGTCCATGTGCATCTCCCGTCGGACTGATGACTTTCGCAACGCGGGCCGCTTCCTGAGGTTGACCAAGACGTGCCGTCAATTCATTGACCGTTTGAATCGCCGGATCCAATGGGAGAACGACCGGCCGATCCAGAAGACCGACACAGGCCACCGGAACCGTTGTCGGTCGTGTGGCGGCTGGAGTCGAGATTGCAATCACAATATCGCCGGGGGACAAACGATTGGCCGGATTCGGTTGTGACGGATCATAATAGACCTGAAACCGAACCTGTCCCGCTCGAACAATTCGTAACGTGGGAGACGCATCCGGGGTTAATCCGCCGGCCGCTGCAATCAGTTGATCCAGAGCCACGGCATCATCCTGTGAATGATAGGCCCCGGACTGCTGGACGGCTCCAATAACGGTATAGATCGATGTGCCAGCAAAGGCTCGTTGAGACTCGATCACCCCCATGCGCGGTGCGGAAGGATGAGACGTCTGCCGTGATGAGGACACTCCTTGAGCCTGACCGGCTTGTGGAGACAGAATCGAAACACAGAACGACATCAGAACCGGCAAGGCCCATACCAGTTTCCGCCCGAGAGCAGTCCGTTCATCTGGGAATCGTGAGCTTGAATTCATGAGTCGCGTTCGTTTCGGCAAGGTGCTTGTGAAGACAAGCCGCAGCGAGTCCGTTTGCTCTCAATCACAGTCCGTCGTGATCAAAGCGACACGAGAATAGCGCCGCCACCGCCACAATTCTGACGGTATCTTCCTCCCTATCGGCATAGCCGGACCGAAACTGGAGACGAACATTCGGAATCTCCGTCATTTTCTGAAAATTTGTCGAATCCCCTGCAACTGCTCCCAGAATCAGAACGACAGGCTTGACGGATCAGGATCGGCCCGGTTCAATCAATACTCGTGAATGCTCACAAAGAACGTTTCAGTTTCTGGAGAAATAGATGTTTCGTGCAATCACCGCTGTCACCGCTTTGTTTTTGTGGAGCACTTTCGCCTCCGCCGCAGAACCTCAAGTGACGCTGCAGAAAGAATCTGCCGGGGTCAAAGTTCTCATCGGGGATGACGTTTTCGCGGTTTACCGCTTCGGCCAGGAACGCCGAAAGCCATTTTTCTACCCAGTCACCGCAGCCGGGGGATTTGATCGCCTGAAACAGGCCGTCTCCTCAGATCCTGCTGAAGCGGAATCACGCCAGGTGGTGGTTGTTTCTGAAAAAGCCATTCTGACTGACGGAAAATCCAAAACCGGGGAAGCTGTTCCGTTCGGTACTGTTCTTTCTGTCGAAAAAGTGGACGGGAACAAAGTTCAGATCGCCGGCGGTAACGGCTGGTTGAACCGTTCCGACATTGTGCCAGTCGCTTCCACCGTTGTCCGACTGATTCAGGATGAACCGAACGTCAATAAAGACCGGAAGTCTCCGAACTTCTACGATCACCCGCACCATAAAGGGATCTGGTTCGGAGTCGACGAAATCAATGATATCAAATACTGGATGGAAGGAAGTCTGGTTGTCGCGAAGAGTGTCGACATCGTGAAGGCCTCCGGAGACACCGCTCAATTCAAAGTGGTGAACGAATGGCTTGATCTGGAAAACAAGCCAGTTCTGGAAGAACACACGTTGATCACCATCAGCAACGATCGCCTGATTTCCTACGAAGCGACTCTGAAAGCGGCTGCAGAAAATGTTCACATCGGCGACACCAAAGAAGGATTCTTCGCAATTCGTATGGCCAATACCATGCCGGAACGACTCGCTGGTGGACCGGTCATCAATGCCGATGGCCTTGAAGGCTCCAAGGCCGCCTGGGGAAAAACCTCTCGCTGGCTCGACTATGTGGGAGAAGTTTCCGGCCAGAAGTACGGCGTCACCATGATGGACAGCAGCAACAATCCCTGGGAATCACGTTACCACGTTCGTGATTATGGACTCCTTTCCGTCAATCCGTTCGGAGCAGGTGCCTACACGGAAAAAACACCTGATGCACAGCCGAAACATGCGCGTGACCTGAAGAAAGGGGACTCTATTCAGTTCCAATACGGTCTGTGGGTTCACAACGGCGTTGTGGATAAAGACGCGATTGAGAAGGAATATGCCAAGTTTCTGAAGCTGTCCGACAGCAAGTAAGGCAGAGGAACCACGGAAAGAACGGAAAACACGGAATTGAAGAGGACAAGACAAGTGGGGATGTGCTGAAAACAAACTGTCGGTTCAGAACATCATCAGAGCTCACCCCTTGTTCCCAAGCTCCGGCTTGGGAACACACTCGACACCAAGCTCCAGCTTGGCGATTCTCAGATCTCCTGTTGGCATTCTGTTCCAAACAGGATGACCAGTGTCTGCCTGGTGTCATGGACTAGTGTTGCGTCAGCATTCAAAATTAGGGTGAAAGAATCAAAACGGGAGCGGCCAACGAGCCGCGGAACATGTCAGACAACCCTCAGTTTGAAGCCTGACAAGGCATTAGAAATGCGAAGCGGAGCTTCGAGGTGAGTCTGTTCCCAAGCAGGACAGCTTTTTGCACGTTAAATCACAATGCCTTGAAGGAGAAGTGGTTGCAACACGTAATGGTGTCTACTCCGCATCAACGGAAATTCAAGACTTACGACGATTGACGAAAAAAGCTGCAGAG
>Ga0182745_1000562_pt1 | contig 40754 bp, 39 predicted proteins | sample eDN3rd30CKraftBY_FD_128523 | JGI IMG/M metagenome (GOLD analysis project Ga0182745, IMG submission 128523) | Enriched backyard soil microbial communities from Emeryville, California, USA - eDNA 3rd pass 30_C Kraft BY (version 2) (version 2) | ecosystem: Environmental > Terrestrial > Soil >...
GCTAACGCGCCTCCGAGCGGAGGTTGCCCACCAGCGCGTGCCCCAGGGCGTTGGCGCGGCTGGTGAGCGTCTTGAGCTGGCGGCTGAAGACGTTGAAGGCCACCACCGCCGGAATCGCCACCGCCAGCCCCACGGCCGTGGCCACCAGCGCCTCGGAGATGCCGGCCATCACCGTCTGCTGCATGGCCCCGCCGCCACCGCCCTGGGCGTTCATGGCGCCCAGGTCGTGGAAGGCCTTGATGATGCCGAGCACCGTGCCGAACAGCCCGATGAAGGGCGCGTTGTTGCCCAGCGTGCCCAGGTACGCCAGGAAGCGCTCGTAGCGCGGGCGCTCGCGCGACAGGGTGGAGGCAATCACCTGCTCCACGGTGTCCGCGCCCTGCTCGGCGCAGGCCAGCCCCTCCCGCAGGATGGCGGCCTCCATGCCCTGACGCCCCTGGATGGCCGCCTTCACCGCGTCCAGCTCACCGCGCGCCAGCCGCACGGCCAGGCCCTCCGAGTCCGGCAGCCGGTGCCGGGCGAAGTACACCGCGCGCTCCAGCATGATGGCGATGGACAGCACCGAGAGGCACACCAGCACCCACAGGACCCACTCGGCGGAGGTGAGCGTCACACCCAGGAGCTTGCTGCTGAGCCACCCCAGTTGCTCTGGCTGCGCCTGGGCGAGAACGGCAATGGACGGCATGGTGTCTTTCCCCTCGCGAAAACACGTTGGCGCGACCGGAACACCGGCCCCGGCCGGAAGTGTCACCCGGTGGTCGGATTTTTTCCGGGCTCCCCTTCCGGAGAGGGGGGAGAATGTGCGCCATGCGAGGAAAAACGGTGGTCGTCACGGGCGCCTCGGCGGGAATCGGCGAGGCCCTGGCGGTGGTGCTGGCCGGACGCGGCGCCAACCTGGTGCTGGCGGCGCGCAACGAGGAGGCGCTCCAGCGGGTGAAGGCCCGGTGCGAGTCGGCCGGCGGGCGCGCGGTGGTGGTGCCCACGGACGTGGGGGACGCGGAGTCCTGCCGCCGGCTGGTGGAGCGCGCGGAGGAGGCCTTCGGTGGCCTCGACGTGCTCGTCAACAACGCGGGCGTGACGATGGACGCGCGCGTGGACGAGGTGAAGGACGTCTCCCTCTTCGAGCGCTTGATGCGCATCAACTACCTGGGCTCGGTGTACTGCACCTACCACGCGCTGCCCCACCTCAAGGCCCGGCGCGGGCTGGTGGTGGCCGTCTCGTCGCTCACGGGCAAGACGGGCGTGCCCATGCGCAGCGGCTACGCGGCCAGCAAGCACGCCATGCACGGCTTCTTCGACTCGCTGCGCATCGAGCTGCGAGGCACCGGCGTGGACGTGACGGTGGTGTGCCCCGGCTTCGTCGCCACCAACATCCGCGACAGCGCGCTGGGCGCGGACGGCCAGCCCGTGCGGCAGAGCAAGCACGACGAGAGCGAGGGCAACATGGACGTGGACACCTGCGTGGCCATCATCCTCCGGGCCATGGAGCAGCGCGAGCGCGAGGTGGTGATGACCACCAAGGGCCGCGTGGCCCAGCTCCTCAAGGTGGTGGCCCCCGGCGTGGTGGACCGCATCGTCGCGCGGACCATCCAGACCCGGCAGCGGTAGCCCCGCGCGGGCGCGGCCTCAGGCGGACGGCGGAGGCGAGGCCGGCCGCTCCACGCGCGTCAGCAGCCCGGTGACGCCCTCGAAGGTGGCGTTGCCCACCTGGTGCAGGCCGAAGCCCCACAGGAAGGCCGTCATGCCCGCGCCGAAGCCGCCCCAGGTGGGCGAGAAGACGTTGAGGAGCTGAAGCCCCAGCGCCACCGCCACCGTGGTGAGCAGCACCAGCACGCTCAGCTCCACCAGCCACAGGTGGCGAGGCGACGGCAGCGGCAGGTCCTCGAAGTCCCCCAGGGGGGACAGCGCCGCGGCGGGCGCCTCCGGCAGCGCGGGGATGCTGCCGCCGCTGGGCGCGGTGGGCGGCGGCGCCGAGGGCAGCCCCTCGTCCTCGTCTCCGGGCCCGAGCGACTCCAGGATGATGCTCCTCGCCACCCGCTGGGACTGGCTGGCGGAGACGAAGCGGTCCCGCGCCTCGCCGTACTTCACCGCCGCCTCGTGTGACGACTCCGCCACCAGCAGCCCCATGGCCTCGCGCAGCCGCGCCTCCACGTCGTCGAGCGCCTGGGTCTGCGCCTCGGACTCGCTCTGGTGCCGCGCCTCGTCGACCGCGTCCCGCAGCTCCACGATGAGCTGGCGCACATAGGCGGCATGGGCGCCCTGGTACATGCGCACGGCGTCGTCCACGTGGGTGCTCGCCCGCTCCCGGGCCCGCTCCAGCAGCGCCTTCACCTGCCGGGTGAGGGTGTCCCACTCCTCCTCGGTGAAGCCGCGCGGCGGCGTGCGGGACGCCACGGCGGCGGACAGCTCCTCGCACAGGATGTCGAAGTACGAGCGGCGGGCGAACTCGAGCTGGCGCCGGGCGGCGTCCAGCGCGCCCCCCGCCAGCTCATCGCGCACGCTCGACAGCAGCGGCAGCAGCTCGTACTTGAGGCGGAAGCCCAGCGCGTCGTCACCGCGCTGCGCCGTCAGCGTGCGCGCCTGCCGGTCGATGTCCTGCAGCCGCGCCTCCAGCCCCGCGCGCGCCAGGCCATCCACGTCCAGCTCCCGCACCCGCGCGAGACAACCGTCCAGTTGCCCGGTCGTCGTCTCCTCGGCGCGCAGCGCGCCCTCCACCTCGGCCAGCAGCTGGCTCGCCTGCTCCGGGCGCAGCTCCACCGGGAGCGCGTCCAGCTTGCGCGAGGCATCACACCACGCGCCGTACAGGCGCAGGCGCGGCTCCAGCGCGGCCAGCGCGTGGTCCCCCACGCGAATGCCTCGCACCGGCCGCCGAATCTCCGACGCGAGCGCGTCCACCTGCCCCAGCATCGCCTGGCCCACCTCGCGCGCCCGGCCCCCCTCGCCGTTCACCCGCGCCTGGAGCCTGCGGCGCATCGCCAGGGCCCGCTGCAACCGCAGCGCCCGCGGGCGGATGCGCTGAGAGTACAGGCGGACGCCGAACGAGCAGAGGGAGCCCGCCGCGATGAGCAGCGCGCCCCACAGCCAGGGCGAGCTCACCCAGAGGGTGAAGGGCTGCTCCACCGGCATGCCCGAGCGCACGGACATCCGCACGGTGCCGGTGTACTCCCCCGGCCCCTCCAGGCCCCGCAAGCTCACCAGCAGCGCGCCGCTGCCGTACGCACGCACCGGGATGCCACCATCCGAGGAGGTGAGGTCCAGGTTGCCGCCATCCGGCTGCCCTCCCTCCAGCGCGAAGTGCACGCTCCGGAAGCGGGGCTGGACGAGGGCCGCGTCCATGTCCGGCGCCTTGCGCTGGAGCTGCAATAGCTGGGGCGCGGACACGACGCCGTCCACCCCCGCCGTCTCCTTGAAGGGCAGCCGGAGGGTGGCGTCGATGGAGCGCCAGCCCCAGCCCGCGGAGGCCACCGCGGGTGACGAGGCGACGAACTGCACCGCGGGCACCGACAGCGCGCGCGTGACGATGAGCGCGGTGGTCTCCCGCCCCGCCGCGTGCACCAGCACCACGTGCCCCGTGTAGTCCCCCGTGGCGGGCAGCCGGCCGGAGAGCTCGACGTGGATGGGACGCCGCGTGGAGATGGGGGCGGTGGCGCCGCCAACCTCCGCCTCCTTCACCACCGCATGCAACGGCACCTGCACGCCGTCCTGGCCCTGGAGCGGGTCCACCAGCACCGTCACGCCCCCGGGCAGCTCGCCGTCCACACCCGGCGCGACCAGCAGGTCCACGCGCAGCTCGTGCCGGAAGTCCTCCAGGGTCGTGCGCAGCTTCACCTCGTTGCTGGCGGAGGCCCCCGCCACGCGCAGGGAGGCCTCCGCACCAGGGGCCTCCCAGGGAAGGACGAGCAGCAGGGCCAGGGCCAGGAGACGCACGGGGCCCCACGCACGGTGGATGACGGCGGGACGGGCGCAGACGGGGTGCATTCACTGACTGTATCAGGCGCTCCCCATGCCTCCAGTCCGCGCCGCTCACCCCCAGCCGAGCTGACTCAGCACACTCCCGGACAGGCTGCCGCGGATGGTGTCGATGGGGATGCCCTCGTTGTGCCCCGCCGACGCCGAGGGGATGCGCGGCCCGCCGCTGTGATGCAGCGCGGCCAGCCGCAGCTCCTTCGTGAAGCAGGGCGCCCCCGAGGAGCCCGGCCCCGTGCACGCGCGATACGCCACGCGCGTCCGGCCTGGGTTGACGCCCAGGAACTCATCGAGCGCGACGCTCATGGGCTGGCCCGCCGGGTGCTGGACGATGAGCACCAGGCTGCCGGGCGTGAAGGACTCCCGCGAGTCGGGCAGCTCCAGCCAGCCTCGGGGCGCGCCGTCGACCAGGTCCTCGCCGGGGGTCCCCACCACCTCGAGGAAGGCATAGTCGAGCTCGCCCGCCGTGGCGTCGCGCGGCCGCGGGTGCATCAGGTCCGCGGGGCTGTAGGGGCTGCGCGCCAGACACCGCGTCACGCGGTACACCGTCCCGGGGTGCAGCAGCGTCCCGTCCTGGAGGACCTTGCGGCCGAAGCGCACGCGCAGCGACTCCAGCAGCCTGTTCTCGATGACGTGGTAGTTGGTGAGCACGACGTTCGGGGACACGAGGAAGCCGGTGCCCAACGCCGCGCCCACCTCCGGCTCCACGCGGCACACCTGGCGCTCGATGGCGGTCAGGCGCTTGCGCCAGCGCTCGCGCTCGGCGTCCGCCCGGCCGCTGCCGAAGATGCGCTCCAGCCCGACGCGGGGGATGCTGCGCTGCACCGACGCGAGGTACCCCTGCACGAAGCGCTGGAGGCGTGGGTGACGGGGCAGCGCCTGGTAGGCGCCGCGAATCAGCTCGCGGAGCCAGCCCTCCGCCTCCGCCCGGTGGATGAGCGTGAGGACGCGCTCGCGCAGTCCTCCGGAGACGCCCAGCGACTCCAAATCCCGGCGGCAGGTGGCGGCCACCATCCTGCGAAGCTGCTCCACGGAGGCGAACGCACTGGTCAGCGCCCCCTGCAGCTCGTCCCTCTCCTCGCCGTCGAGCTCCATGCTTGCCACCCACGACGAAACAACCCTGGGAGCGGTTGCGACACCGTGTTGTCGCTGGAGAAACTGTGCATCCTCCGCGTGAGTTTCCAGCGGGGAGCGCGGACTACATTTCTTGGAGGCCCGTGAAGTCACCACGAGTCGACACATAACGCGCCCCCCGGCACCGGGGCAGTGGCCCGGGGGGCAGGACGCTGCCGCGGCCGTCGCTCAGCGCACCGCCCATATAGCGGGGGGTACGTAGGACACGAGGTCGGGGCGCGCCTGGGTCGTCAGTGACGAGGCGCCACCCTGGAGCGTGCCCGCCAACGTGGGGATGACGCGGAAGCGCGCCTGGAAGGGCTCGCCCGGCCCTCGGGGTGGCAGCCGCAACGTCACCGCGCCGTCCTCCGCCTCCCACGACGCCACCTTGCCCTCGCGCACGAGCGCCTCCAGGCTGGCGGCGTCCACCTGCACGCCGGCGGGCAGCCCGTGGCGCAGCACCAGGGGCAGGCCGGACGGCGTGGACGCCTGGAGCATCACCTCGGCGGGCTGCCCCACCTTCGCCTCCGAGGGCACGTGCACGGCCAGCTCCAGCCCGGGCCGCGCCTCCTGCGCCCACGGCACCGCGGCGCCCAATGACAGCGAGAAGCCCAGCCCCGGCACGGCGGGCTCCGCGCGCACCGTCCACGCGTGCTCGCCGCCCGAGCCCGGCGCCGCCGCCTCCAATGACAGCACCTCGCGCAGGGCCTTGGCATCGAAGGTGCCCTCGGTGAGCACCTGCCCGTCCCGCTCCAGCACCACGCGGACCTGGGCGGGCAGCGGCTCGCGGAAGAGCGCCACCACCGCCTGCAACGCCAGCCGGTTGGCGCGCCCGCTGCCCCAGCCGCGCACCGGCTCATAGCTGGCGAGCAGCGCGGCGCCCAGGTCCGCCAGGGGCGCCTTCGCGTCCCCCTCCAGGGCGAGCACCGCCCGCGCGGTGGCCTCGGCCTCCGTCGGCGTGGCGCCCTCGGCGTCCACCACGCCTTCCTCCACGGGCAGGTACGCGGCGCCCTCGTCGCGCCGCCGCACCGCCTCGCGCACCTGCTCGCGCAGCGAATCGCGCAACGAGCCCGTCACCACGCCGCTCGCCAGCAGCGCCGCCGCGGTGTAGCCGTCCTTGACGTGCGCCCGGTTGCGCTCCAGCGCCCCCAGGGCCCGCGCCTCGAAGAAGGCCGCGCGCCGCTTGCCCTCCGGCGTCCCCGCCGCCGCGCGCACCGCGCGCGTGCAGTCCGCGGTGGCCACCAGCAGCCGCTGGAGCGTCCAGCCGTCACCGCCCTGGCAGGTGCCATCCGGGAGCTGCGCCGCCGCCACCCGCGCGGCCAGCCGCTCCCCCAGGCGGGCCAGCACGGGGTTGCCCGGGTGCGCCAGCGCGCCCTCCGCCAGCATCGCCGCCGTGGCCACGTCCGGCGCCCGGCTCCAGCGAAGCGCGCGCTGCGTGGCCCGCATCAGCCCGGTCCGCACCGCCTCCACGTCCACCTCGCCAGGCACCTGCGGCGCGGGCACCATCCGCCGCTGCCCGGGCGCGCTCAGCGCCTTCAGCGCCTCCGCCGACCGCGCCTCGCCCAGCGCCGCCAGCAGCTCCGGCGCGCGTCCAGCCAGCAGCAGCGCGTAGGCCACGGAGGCCACGTCCTCGCGCCCCCCCGCGCTCAGCAGCTCCGAGCGCAGCACCCCCAGCCCGCCGGGGTACACCTGCAGCCGGACGCGCTCGCTCCCCGGCTGTGCGTCCACAGCCCCCGTGAGCGACAGCGTGCGCGGCGCCGCCAGCGTTCCGCCGCGCGCCTGGAGCACCGGACGGCCCGTGGACCACACCGGGAAGTCCCGCACCACCGCGTCGGTGTCCCCCAGCGTCGCGCGCACGGCCACCGGCCCCGGCGTCGCAGCGCGCACCGTCACGTACTCCACCACGCTGCCCCGCGCCGGCACCCGCACGGTGCGGCTGCCACCCTCCACCACGGCGCCTTGCACCTCCACCTTCAAGGGCGCCTCCACCGGCACGTCCGTGGTGTTCATCACCTGCACCGGCAGGCGCACCGCGTCTCCCGCGCGCAGGAAGGCGGGCAGCACCGGGTCCACGTACGTGGGCAGGGTGCCCGTGAAGGCCGTCACCGCGCCCGACTGGGCCCCGGAGCGCGAGTGGGCCAGCGCCAGCACCCGCCACCGGGTGAGGCGGTCCGGCACGCGCACCGGCACCGTCGCGGCGCCGGACGCGTCCGTCTCGACCAGGGGCTCGAAGAGGAAGGTCTCCGGGAACCAGGCGCGGCTCGGCGCGGCATCCTGCTCCGCGCCGCCGCCAACCTCCCGCGCGCCGTCCCGAGCGGCGTTGGCGCTGCGCGGCGCCTTGGCGGAAGCGGAGAAGGGCAGCACCTCGTCCTCCGCGTACTCCGCCGACGGCGCCATCGCCGCCTGCGCGCCGCCGAAAGCCAGGTCATCGCCAAGGGCGAGCGCCTCCCGCGGGGCGAACTCCGCCGAGCCGACCAGCGCCCCCGAGGAGGCACCGAACAAGCGCCGCACGTTGTCGCCGAAGAGCAGCACGAGCACCACCAACCCCACCACGCTCGCCAGGGAGCAGCCGACCCCGGCGAAGAACGAGCGATTCATGGCGCCTCCCGGGCAACCCACGCGTTCCAGTTCTCCACGTCCTCCGGCAGCCGCGTGCCGTCCGACACCACCGCCCGAGGGTCGGTGAGGGGCAGCAGGTCCGCGGGCAGCCGTGACAACTTCAACCTGCGGTTGAAGGCATCCGTCACCTTCTCGCCGCGCTGCTCGCAGGCCGCCAGCGCGCCTTCCCACAGCCGCGCCATGCCCGCGGGGTCCAGCGTCTGCCCCGGAGGCGCCTGCTCCTCCCAGTCCCGCACCCGCGCGTGGAGCTCCGACAGCACGGCGTAGAAGGGGTCCGTCAGCTCCGCGTCCGCATCGAAGGCCGCCACCGCGGACGCCGACACGCCCGGCTCCACCTGCTCCAGCGAGGGCACGTCTGTCACGCGCAGCACCGCCGCCGACACCGCGTTGGCGCCCCGGATGCGGCCCATGGCCAGCGCCTGCCCATCCAGCACCCCGAAGGCGGGCGCGGCCACCGTGGGCATCGGCCGCATCGCGCCCAGCGCGTCCGCTCCCGGCAGCGGCGCGAGCTGCGCCAGGGACTCGTCCACGCCGAAGAGGCCCACCGCCGCCGGACCGTCCACGCCATCCACGCGCGTGCGCACCTGGAGCCGGGCCAGCTCACCGGGCGCATAGCGCGGCTTCTCCGGTGACACCTCCACGGAGAGCTGCGCGCGCGGCGCCACGTACACCCGCCCCCGCGCGCCCTCCCAGGACGCCGTGGCCCAGCCCTCGAAGTCCTCCGGCAGCCGGAAGCGCGCCGAGCGCGTCTGCGGCTCCACCTTCGACTCCAGGCGGTGGGTGCCCGCCTGGAGCTCCAGTCGCTCCGGCAGCTGGCCGACGAACTGGGGGCCGCGCATCAGCTCGATTCGGACCTCCTCGCCGCCCCGCGCCAGCACCGGCGTGGCGCGCAGCCGCGTGGGCGGCACCGACGCCGGGCGCAGCACCAGCTTCGTCTGGCCCACGTCCTCTCCGCCCTGTGTACCGCTCACCTTCAGCTCGTAGCCCAGAACCGTGGTGGCCAGGGTGACGGCCTCCTTCTCGTGGCCACCCGCCGGATGGGCGGTGAGGTGCGCCACGCCCAGCGCCGCGCCCGCCTGCGCCGGCACGGGCAGCCGGACACGGGCGAAGCGCTCCTGGATGCAGGGCATGACCGAGGCCGGCAGCGCGTCCTCCTGCTTCGGCAAGGCCGCCCACGTCAGCGACTCCATTCCCTGCTTCCCCAGCCGCCAGCTCACCGCCGCGGGCAGGGGGGCCTCCCTGTCCAGGTCCCGCGGAAGGCACGTGCGCGCGTCGCGGGCCGCGTTGGCCAGCGCGCTCACCAGCGCCCCCGGGGGCCCGAAGGCCGACTCCACCTCCACCTCCAGCCCGGGGAGGCCCGGGTCGACCACGCCGAGCCCCACCTGGAGGACGCGCTCGCGCCCGGCGGGCAGCGCGCGCGAGCGCAGCGCCGCGGCCACGCACGCGGGCAGCGGCCCTTCGCCTGTGACGACGTCCAGCACCGCGCCCGATGCGCTCACGCGCAGGCCCAGCTCGACCTCGGCTTCGCCCTCCTCACGCGTCACGAAGCGCGCACACGGGAAGAGCGCGGGCAGCGCCTTCTCCAGCGCGAGCAGGTCCTCGAGCGAGGCCTCCTCCCCTGGCGCCAGCAGGCTGCGCGTCTCCACCAGCTTCACGGCGGGCTCGGGCGGCGGCGGACGCACGGGCATGGGCGGCACCACCACGTTGACGGGCGGCCCCGGGTCGAGCTGGAAGACGGCCACGCCGTCCTCGTCGGTCACCGCGCGCACGCCCTCGTCCCGCGGGTCCCAGGCGCGCGTCACCGTCAGCTCCGCGCCCGGCAGCACCTGCCCCGCGGCCGTCGTCGCGCGCAGGTAGACGCGGTTGTTGAAGCCCGGAACGAGCCCACCCTCCAGCTCCGTCACCGCCGACACCGTGAGCGCGTCCTCGGACAGCAACAGCGACACGGCGCCTTCGATGCGGTCGCCCGCCGCGTCCCGCGCCACCACGCGCGCGGCCAGCCAGGCCTGCCCGCGCAGGTCCATGGGCACGCGCGGCAACATCAGACGGAAGCGCCCCGCGGCGTCGGTGCGCGCGCGCTCGGGAAGCCCTCCGGAGAGCCACTCCGTCGGCGCGGGCCAGGCGCCCCGCGCCTCCCACGTCAGCGCCACCTCGATGTCAGCGACGGGCGCCCCCGACGCATAGCTCACCAATCCCTCCACCACCGGCACCTCGCCCGCGCGCCAGAAGGGCCGGGCGCTGCTCACCTCCACGCGAAAGCGCGGCAGCGTGAAGGGCTTGACCTCGAACGAGGTCTCGGCCCGCGTGTCGCCGCTGGACCAGCCCACCGACCACCTTCCCTGGGGCGCGCCTCGGTCCAGCGGGAAGCGTCCGGCCACCACACCCCAAGCGCCGGCCGGTGCGCGCTCCTCCAGCACCACCTCCCCGGACGGGTCTCTCACCTGCCACGTCCCGGGCCGCCCATCCAGCGGCGTCAGGTCCTTCGCGCGCAGCACCACCGCGCGGAAGAGCACCTCGTGCCCCGGCTCGTACAGGGGCCGGTCCGTCAGCACGTGCGCGCGGGCCGGTGCGTACAGCGGCAGCGCCGCGTCCACGCGGTCCGTGCCCAGCGGCGACGTGAGGCGCGCCCGGAGCTGGTAGTCGCCATCCGGCACCTGTGGCAGCACCACGCTCGCCTGCAAGAGTTGGCCGTCCGCGGTGCGCGTCCAGCCCTTCCCCGCCACTGGCGCGAGCGGAGTCTCCTTCCCTTCTCCATCCACCAGGAAGACGGCGGCCGTGCCGCGCGTCACGGGGGCTCTCATCAGCCCGCCGGAGCCCGGGTGCGGCGCCAGGGCGTGCGCCATGACGGACACCCGCCCCTCACCGCCGCGCCTCAGGCTGTCCCCTTGGACCTCCACCACCTGGCGGAACTGCCCGTCTGGACAGATTGGAACCTTCACCCCTCGCAGGACCCAGGCCGACAAACAGACGTCCCAGGCCGCGATGGCGATGGCGCCGCCCACGAGCAGCGCGGCGAGCCCTCCACCCAGCAGCCGGCGACGCCGGAAGCGGATTGTCATCTTTCCTCCCCGTCGCCGCACTCTATGTCGGGGAGGGAGGTTCCTGACGAGCCGCCACTTATCGTATTGCGGCTGAATGTGGTCGATGCCCGCCCCGCGCGGGGCGAGGAGGAGGCAGGGGCGCGCGAACGGCCCTGCCCTTCCTCCGGTGCGAGGCTACGACTTGGGAGCGTCGCCCTTCGCGCCCTCGGGCAGCGCCGGCGACTCGGGCTTCGGCGGGAGGATGCGCAGCTCGTTGTAGCGGGCCGCCAGCGTCTCCGGCGTCAGCTCCTCCTGCCATTGCTTGGGGTTGGTGTTCCAGCCGAAGTCGGCCGGAACCCTGCCGCCGCCCTGGCTGGCGTAGCCAATCATGTCCGGGAACTGCTTGGACCAGCGTCCCGCCGGATCCGGCTCCTTGGTGATGAGCTGGCGGTTGGGGCGATGAAGGAAGGGCTTGGGTGCGTCACTCATGGCGCCACAGCCTCTCCGAAAGAAGGCCGCATGGGTAGAGGGAAGACGCGGAGCCTCAGGCCGCCCGGCGGGCCCGCTTGCGGCGCCCGGTGCTCACCGGCGGCAGCAGGCGGGGCCCCAGCGCGAACACCGCGGCGAAGTACCGCGCCTGGGCCTCGCTGCCGTACCGGTACCGCCGCACCACCCCGTCACAGGTTTCCACCTCCACGCCCCAGCCTCGCCGCTCCTGGAGGAGCTCCACCCGCGGCACCCCACCCACGCCGTCTCCACCGCCCCGTGCATCCATGGCTCCGCGCCCTTGAAATCCGCGTGCCAGCAGCACCACGCCACATCACCGGGTTGCGGTGTCCTCCAGCCATCAGGCGGCGGCGTGCCGGTAAGGAATGCAGGAGGGCTCGGCTGCCCGCCTGCTCCCGCTCGCTCCCCCGACCCCGGTACACCCCAGGTCGCCTTGTGCCTCGCGATTCCTGCGTTAACTCAGAGGCATGACCCAATTCGAGAGCAACACCGGCGAGCGGTTCGCCGAATTCGTCCTTCCCGACGGCTGCGTGCTCTGCGGCGGAGAGGTGACTGTGCGTGCCTCACAGGCAGGTGCGCACAGCTACTGCCCGCGGTGCCACTGGCTGTCCAAGCCCAGCATGCGCGTGCGCGAAAACGGCGTGGAGCTGTCCTTCGCCACGACCGCGCTCGCCTGAGCCCATACGCCTCCGGCCACCGGGCGTGCGCCCTTCACGCCACGCCCGGGTGCGCCACCTACGGCTGCACCTCCACCGACAGCACGAGCGACAGCAACGCCGCCAGCCCTCCCGGTTCGAGCGCGAGGACGTCCTCTGGCAATGACAGGGAGACAGCCCCGGGTTGGAGGTGTGTCCCTGGCTGACACGTGCGCCAACCGGAGTAACGCCCCCCCGTGACGGACAGCGTGTAGTCACATCCGCCCACGGCGCCTTCGATGCCGAAGGGGGCGACGATGAGGCTCGAAGGCTGGCCGGCGAAGTTCCCCTCCAGCCGCAGCCCTGGCTCGGGCGTCCGCTTCAGCACTTCCAGCGAGACGGGGGCATCCCCCACGCGCCCGAGCAGGCGTCCCCCCTCCCAGCCGACATCCACCGCGCGGCCCCACACCTGCCCCACCCAGGCCGCCCCCTGTCGTCGCAGCTCGACGCCAGGGCCTCGCAGGGCGCCACCGTCCAGGGACAGCGCCATGGATTGCGCCCCCGCGTCGAGCAGGAGCGGCCCCCCCCTCCCGGCGACGGACACCTGCGCCTGGGCGGCGGGCGCGAAGGCCAGCCACACCGCGCCCACGATTCCGACGACACCCCTTCGCCTGCGGGCTCCCTGCTCCACCACGTGGCACCTGCCCTCCGCGAGTCCTTCGCCGGAAGGTGCGCCTCCGCCGCGACAGGGGCATGGACCGCGGCCCTGGCGCCTTCACGCCCGGGCTGGCGGCGAACCGGCGGGCAACGGCCGCCTCAGTGGGCGCCGTACGAGCCGCTCGCGGCGGGCACGGCCTCCTCCTCGCGCTCACGGCGACGCTCGGCCTCGTCCCAGGCGCGGCCGTCCTCGTAGCCCCACTCGTCGATGTCCACCTGGTAGCCAACCTGCGACAGCAGCCGGCCGCGGCACAGCCGCACGTCCCAGTTGCCCTCGGCCACCGAGCCGTTCGCCCGGGACAGCAGCGCGCGCATCACCCGCTCGGGGACGATGTCGCGGTCGGCCGGATAGGCGAAGCGGAAGAACATCAGGTGCGCGAGCAGCACCTCCCAATACCGGTCGAAGCGCGCGAGGAGCCGCTGCCAGTCGAACGTCCGCCCCGCCTTCAGCAGCAGGTGCGCGAGCTCGTGCCCATCGAAGCGCTCGCGCTCCAGGACGAAGGCCTTGCTCCAGAAAATCTCCTCCGCCGCCGGCACGCTGCACACGCAGCCCAGCAGCCGGGCACGGACGGCGTGCTCGAACCAGCCGTCGTCGACGACGGTGATGCCGTTGCCCGACGCGAAGATGAGGTCGACGAGGAAGTCGTCCCAGAAGGCCTTGTGCAGCCAGCCGTGGACGTTGTGCTTCGTGCTCCAGCCCTTGGCGGCGAGGACCTTCAGCGCGCGGTCCGCGTCATCCTGGCGGAGGAACAGGTCCAGGTCCTTCGTGTCCCGGTAGATGCCGGTGTAGTGAGCGAACGCGTAGGCACCGCCGACCAGGAAGGGGATGCGCGCGTCGGACAACAGCTGGATGGCGTAGGCCCTCGCGCCCAGCTCGGCCACCGGCCGCCGGACCTCCATCCGCCGTGGGTCTCCCCCGGGTGCGCCCGAGGCCTTTGGTGGTTGCTCAGCCATACGTCAAAGATAGGGGGGCGTCGCCGGGACGACAGCGGCGCGGCCGCGTGGCCGCTCACAGAGCGGGCGAGCGGGCGTCAGCGCGCCAGCAGCAGCATCAGCGGCGCCGTCGCGAAGGAGAGGGGGACTCCCACGCCCACCATCAACACGGCCAGGTCCGGGTCCAGGTCATGCTCTGCCGCCAGGATGGCCGCGCTCACCATGGGCCCCATCGCCGCCTGGAGCAGCGCGGCCTGCACCACCACGGGCGACAGGTCCGGCAGCGCCAGCAGCCCCAGCGCCGTCAACGCCGGCACCAGCAGCAGCTTGTAGGACAGCCCCAGCGCCAGCGCGGGCAGCCGGTGCCGGACGCCCGACAGCCGCAGCTGCAAGCCGATGGAGAACAGCGCCAGGGGCGTCAGCAGCGAGCCCAGCCGCTCCAGCACGCCATCCAGCCAGAGGGGATACGCCAGGGGCCGCGTCGCCAGCGCCACCACCAGCGCCAGGAACGGGGGGAAGGTGGCCACCTTGCGCGCCAGCTGACGCGCGGAGAGCGGCGTCTCCGCGCCCGCCCGGGCCGCCGCCAGCGTCGCCAGCGAGGACAGCACGAGGAAGGAGCCGAGCTGATCCACCACCACCGCCACGGGCAGGCCCGTGGGCCCCAGCAGCGCCTCCGCCATGGGCAGCCCCACGAAGGCCGTGTTGCCCAGCCCCGCCGTGAGCACCAGCGCCATGACGGACGGCCTGGACAGCCCCAGCCGGGGCCCGAGCAGCCGGAAGAAGGGCCCCGCGCCCAGGTAGTAGAGCCAGGGCACCGCGGCGGCGACCAGCAGCTCCGGCACGAACTCCAGCCGGTGCATGGCCCGCAGCACCAGCGCGGGCAGCGCCACGTACAGCACGAAGGTGTTGAACGCCCCGGCGGCGCCCGCGGAGAACTTCCCGCTGTGCCGGGCGAGCACGCCCAGCACCATGCACACCCCCAGCAAGCCGATGACGTTCCCCATGCCGCCGGAGCGTCCCAGCCCACCGGGTGGAACGCCAGCGGCACGCGCCAAAAGCAACGGGCGGCCCCCGGAGGGAGGCCGCCCGTCATTCACGTCCTGCCGGAGCCTGGGCTACGGCTTGGTGTAGTTGATGGCCAGGTTGAACGTGCCGGACGAGTAGCCGCGCACCATGATGTACGCGCTGCTCTGGCCCGCGGGCACGGTGATGTCGCACGTCTCGCTGGCGCCCGCGAGGTACGGACGGCAGGTGTACGAGGTCGTGGTGGGCGCCGAGCCGAAGCGGACGTAGAGGTCCGGGTCACCCGTGCCCGTCATGACGACCTTGAACTGGGTGCCGGCCTTCACGCTGAACGGACCGTAGTTCTGGCTGCCACCCGTGGACACCGAGCCGGACCGCGTCTCGGAGGTCTGCGTGCCGCTGCCGCCGTTGTCCGGCGCCAGGTAGTTGATGGTCAGGTTGAACGTCCCGGACGAGTAGCCGCGCACCATGATGTACGCGCTGGTCACGCCATCCGGCACCTCGACGGTGCAGGTCTCGCTGGCGCCCGCGATGTACGGACGGCAGGTGTACGCCGTCGTGGTGGGCGCCGAGCCGGTGCGGACGTAGAGGTCCGGGTCACCCGTGCCCGTCATCGTCACGGTGAAGGTCGAGCCAGGGACCACGTTGAAGGGGCCGTAGTTGACGGCCCCACCCGAGGTGACAGAGCCCGAGCGGGTCTCCGTCGTGGGGATGCCCTCCGGCGGCGGCGGGGGCGGCGGGGGCGGCTCGCCGTTCGGCGTGCCGTAGAGCGCCTGGATGCCCTGGACGTCCTTCGTCGTGAGGACCAGGTCACCCGACTGGGTGCCGTTGCACTGCGGGTAGTGCATGACGGAGGAGCCGTCGTAGGTCGTCAGCTCGCGCCAGTTGTTGTCCTCGAAGCAGTTAAAGCCGGCCTCGGGACGGGTGTGCTCGTGGCGGAAGCCGAGCACGTGGCCCAGCTCGTGGCGCGTCACGCCCTCCAGCGTCCAGACGCCCAGGGGGCCGAAGGCGCTGTTGTCGAAGAGGACGTTGCGGCTGGAGCGCGCGTCCCCCGGGAAGAAGGCGCGGGCCACGTACTGGCCGCCCACGTTGATGGGGCGCACGTCGAACAGCACGTTGTTGTTGCTCGCGGTGCAGTTGGTGTCCTGGGCGCTCACGTGAACGAACTTCACGTGGCCCGCGGCCTCCCACGCCGCGGTCGCCGTGGCCATCGCCTGGACCACCCGGTTGTAGTTGCTGTTGAAGGTCGTGCTCACGCAGTAGGTGAGGTTCAGCTTCTGCGTGTCGCTCCACTTCGCGTCCTGGCCGCCCACGCGGTGGACGATGAGCTGACCGTTCTTGACGTTGCTCTCGTAGAACTCGCGCAGGTGCTTCTCGGTCGCGAACGTCGTGTCGCCGTCCGCGATGAAGATGCCGGACTCAGGCTCCTGATACACCAGGGAGAGGAACTCCTCCCACGACATCCCCTGGCCGAGGGTCTCCTCGGAGACGGGGGTGGTGCCATCGCTGCCGCCGCAACCGGCGAGCAGCGCCAGGCCCGCGAGGGCGCCGACGAACTTGGACTGTGACATGGACATCCTTGCTTGGATGGGTGGTTCACAGCCCACCAAGCAGCCGCCGTGCCAGAATCCAAGTCATTGCCGTCATTCAGGTTTTTTATTTGCTCCGGGCTCTACACGGTGCGCAGGGACTCCAGGTCTTGGCCCCTTTTCGTAAAGTCTATTGACACTTCCAGCTCAAAACCCAAGGGTTCTAAGTGTTTGCCCATAGAGCGCGGAGTGACCTGAGAAAGGTCACTCCGTCCTGAAAGAGGACACCTCTGGCAAGACACCCGAGTTCAGTCGTCCTCAAAAGCGACAGTCGCAATGGAAGCCATCAGAGCCCCACCAGCGCCTCGGGCCGGTTGAGCCCGCGCGCGCGGCCCAGCGGCTGGAGGATGTCCTGTGGCGGCGCATCCGCGGTGAGCAGGAGGGCGCGCACGGCCGTCTCCACGACATCCTCGGCGCCGGGACGGACCATGCCGCGGCGGGCATCCTCCACGCGCTTGCCGCGATAGGCGTCGAAGCGCTCCTTCACCAGGCGGGCCAGGTCCGCCACCGCCTTGTCGCCCACCTCCACGCGCAGCTCCAGCTCGCTGCGAAGCTGCACGGGGTCCGCGAGCACGCCGTACCGGTCATAGCCCTTGTGGGCCGTGTCCTCGTGCATCACCGCGTAGTCCTGCGTGTTGGGGGCGGGCACCTGCTGCGCCTTGAGCAGGTCCCGCATCACCGCCGTGACGGTGGCCGTCACGGTGAGCCGGTGGAGCTGCACGTCGAACACGAAGTCCGAGTACATGGGCTCCTCCACGGTGATGGGCTCGCGGAAGGTGGTGTCCCGGTGGCGCTGCACCTGGGTGCGCTGGCCCTCGGCCTTGTCCAGCGCGGCCTCCAGGGCCTTCTCCTTGTCCAGCGCCGCGGCGACCTTCGCCACCAGCAGCAGCTCCTCGGCGGAGCAGGCCCGGGCGTCACAGCGAGACGGGTTGCACTCACTGGGGAACTGGCCCGGGCGGCTGAGCTCCCGCGCGGCCTCGCCGCACTCCTTCAGCGCATCCCGGCACTCGCGGCGCTCGCGCTCGCGGCAGCGCTCGGCGGCCACGCGCACCATGGTCAGCTCCGACTGCATGCGCAGGTACTCGCGCAGCGCCGTGGCCTGCTTGCGCTCGACGTCCTCCAGGGTGCGCTCGGCCTGCAGCAGCTTGCCCTCGAAGCCCGCGCGGCGCGGGTTGGGCACGGCGCGGTTGCCGGCGAGATAGCGCTGCGTGCGCTGCGACTCCTCCACCACCTGGAGCGGCAACACCCGCTCCAGCGCCAGGTCCAGCCTCACGCCCTCGCGCCCCTCCGGGGCCTCCGTCACCACGCGCAGGGGCAGCTTCGTGGGCAGCATCGCCGCCAGCCGCCCGGCCGCCAGCCGCTGCGCCACGTCCGGCGCCCCGGCCCGGTCCTCCACGGGCGTGGCCACGACGAGGAAGGCCACCTCGTCGCGCAGCTTCTGGCGCACGGCCTCGGCCCGCTCGCGTGCGGCCGTGGCCCCCACGCGCTCCTGGTCCGCGCGGACATAGGCCACCAGCGCGTTGCCCAGCTTGCCCGACTTCTCCAACCCCTCGCCGGTGGAGAACCAGCGCCGCGCCCAGGCCACCTGCACGCCATCCACGCCCCGCTTCGCGGCCGCGTGGTCCGGCGCCACCGACAGCACCGCCTCGAACTCGGCGCGCGCGTCCTGCAGCCGCTCCGCCTTGAGCGCCGCGTTGCCCGCCGCCACGCGCGCATCCAGCGTCTCACCCAGCAGCTCGCGCGCCGGCACGTTGTCCGCGTTGAGCTCCAGCGCGCGCACCAGCCGCTTCATCGCCCCGTCCAGGTCCCCGGTGGCGTGGATGGCGCGCGCCTCCTCCAGCACCACCTCGCTCCAGGCCTGGCGCACCTTGCCCAGCTTCACCTTGACCTCGGACGCCTCCGGGTCCGCCGCCAGCGCCCGCAGGTAGGCCGCCTCCGCCTCCGCCCACTTCTGCTCCTGGCTGGCGAGGTCCCCCTCCTTCACCGCGCGGGAGAAGGCGGAGCACCCGGAGAGGACGAGCACCAGCGCCAGGGCCAGGGCCCCCAGCCAATGATGGAATGGAGCGGGAGCAGGACGGAGACCTCGAACGAACGCATTCACGCCCGCATCTTCGAGGAAAGCCTCCACAGGGTGAAGACGCAGGACGTCTTCCCGGCCGGACTCCTCCCAGGCGCGCCGTGAAAGACGTGGCGGGGCTCGCGAGCGCGCGGGGCCGGCGCAATCCCTTGCCCGCCCTGGATTCCGCACTGCACGTGTCAGCCCTTGCGAACGGCGCCCCCTCCCCGCCGCGGAGGTCCACGAGGCGGGTTGCACCGCCCCGGGACGAGTCTGTATGACCCCATCCCCCCTGGCAAAGCCCGCTCAATCTTGCAGTATGGTTGCGATAATTTGCTTCAGCTGTATATATACAACCCATCGTCGCCCCTGAGTCGTATTGGCCCTGGAGTACTCTGGACCCTCCCCCATGGAATCCGCCTCCCGAACGCTGACTCCAGCCCCTCGACAGGTCGTACGGACCGTGCTGCACGAGGCACTGGAGAGCAAACTCGGCGGGGAGGTGGTCGTCAGGTCCACCACTGTCTCCGGACGGATCTTCGTCGTCGCGCGGAAGGTGGCCTGGGCGGTCCTCAACGGACCGGGGGCGCTCAACTTCTCTTCAGTCCTCATCCGCGAGCAGGTGGTGAGCCGCGAGGACGTCGAGCAGGTCGTCGCGGAGTGCCGGCAGAACGGCGGCAACTTCTGCGAGACGCTGGTGGCCTGGGGCCTGGTGCCCCGGGACACCATGCGGGACCTGCTGCGCCAGCACATGGCGGAGCAGCTCGAGGCCCTGCTGTCCCTCAAGGACGCGCAGGCCCTCTTCGTTCCTCAACCCCGCACCTACTCCAGCCAGCTGACGTATGGCCTGGACGAGCTGATTTCCGCGGCCCCGAAGAAGCCCACCATCCACCCCTTGGGAGAAAGCGAAGCCATGGCGAACGTGAAGCAGTCCCTGGAAGAGGCGCTGAAGATTGAAGGTGCCTTCGCGGCCTGTCTGGCGGACTCGAAGAGCGGCATGTGCCTGGGCAGCCTCGGCAGCAGCCCGTCCTTCAACATCGAGACGGCGGCCGCGGCCAACACCGAGGTGGTCCGCGCCAAGATGAAGGCGATGCACCTGCTGGGCATCAAGGACCGCATCGAGGACATCCTCATCACGCTCGGCGAGCAGTACCACCTCATCCGCCCCCTGGGCTCGAAGGAGGGCCTGTTCCTCTACGTGGCCCTGCACCGCGCCAGCGCGAACCTCGCCATGGCGCGCTTCAAGCTGTCCGAGGTCGAGAAGTCCCTCCAGGTGTGAGCCGGCCCCCGTGCGGCCGTGCGCCCGCCCGCCCCACGGGCGGGGTGCCTCGCCGCGCGCCGGACCTGCCCCGTGGCCGCGCGCCGGGAATGACGCGCCGCAACGGCAGGTAGAGGAAGGACACGTCCCACGAGGGGGGCAAGAGAGGCATCATGTCCTGCGCACAGCCACGTCCCACCGAGTTCCGCCTGCCCCTGCGGGCCGAGTCCTTCGCCATCGAAGAGCACCGCAACGTGCACTGCCGCTTCTACGGCGCCTGCATCGACGTCGCGGTGAAGAAGGACTGGGACAGCTTCAGCTGCGCCAAGTGCCCCCTGTTCCACGAGGACCGGGCACCCGGCGCCAGCGCCTACGCCTTCAACCAGCCGGCGGATCCAGGCCGGCCCTAGCCTCCGGCCGCGCGCTTCCCAGGGACGAGGAGCGCGCCCGGCCGGGCCTTCGTCGCGTACCCGACATGCGGCCGGGACCTTCGGAGGGAGTAGGCACGCGGGGCCCCTGACGCCAGCTTGGGCGCGACCTGCACGGGCGGCTCTCCCGCCTGCCGGGAGGCCGCCATGCTGCGCCAGCTCCTGCTCTCCGATTTCAGCACCGAGGGCCCCGCCGCGGGCCACGGCTGGCCCCTGGTCCAGCACGAGTTCCCCACGGTGCAGCTCGCGCCGCTGTCCGCGGGCCGGGGCGCGCGGGTGCTCCGCCTGGATGCGTCCGAGTGGAACCTGCCGGCCTTCGACCCCATGGCCTGGGACGGGCGCCTCCTCGACGCAGCGGAGAGCACCGAGTGGCTGGCCTTCCACCTGGAGGGCGCGAGCCGCGAGGCGCTGGTGCTCGCCGCGCTCGAAATCCTCACCCGCTACCAGTGCCTGACGGGCCGCCGCAACCCGGCCTCGGCCACGCCCCTGTTCAACCGGCTGCTGGCGCGCCACCGCGCGCTGCATGACCTGGGGCACCCGGGCTCACGCGCGGCCTACTACCGCGCCCTGGACACCTGGCAGTGGACGCTGCGGCTGCGGCCGGACGCGGACGTGCCCGTCCAAGCCGTGGCCCTGCTGTGCGCCGCGGAGCAGCCCACCCGCCCCCTCCAGGAGCTCCGGGCCACCGGCCGGGCCTGCCCCGCGCGCGGCGCGGACCGCGTGGCCCCGCTGCTGGCGGAGGCGGGGGCGGACGACGCCCTCTGCCGGCGCGCGCGGGAGCTGGCGGCGCGCGCCGGCCCCCCCGGCGACGAGCGGCATTGGAGCCTGCTGGACTCCGCGGACGCGCTGTCCTTCTTCACGCGAGACGCCTCCGCGTACTTTCGCGAGGCGGCCCCGGAGCACCGCCGCCGGTACGTGGCGGCCACGCTCACGCGCCTGCGGCCCGAGCACCTCCGCTGGCTGGGGCACGTGCGCCTGGCGCCCGCGGTGCGCGCCCTGCTCGAGTCCCTGCTCGCCGCCCTCTTCCCCACGGACGCGGGCGCGCGCGAGCGCCTCCCGTCCCATCCTTCAGCCCGGGCCTAGGTGGGGGCGGCGCGGTCGCATGAATCGCCCAGCATGTCGTTCATGGTGACGTCCCCCGTCAGCCCAGCGGCGCGCTCGCGCTCGGTCAGCTCGCGCAGGTTGCGCTCCTGCTTGTGCCCCATGGCGCCCCCCACAATCACGGCCAGGATGAGGACGGAGAAGATGGCGACTCCCACAATCGTGGCGCCAACGATTTCCATGGGCTGACTCCTCTCGGGCAAGGGCACGCGCCCGGGTCGGGGCGCGGCCACGTCGGATTCACACCATGAAGGTGCGTCGTCCCGACGCTCGCGGCGCTGCTTCCTCGGAGGCCCACCCCTCTGGACGCCCCCAGGCCGAGCAGGCGGCCGATGCGTGGCTTCGCCGGCCAACGCCCCGCCGCGCCTGCCCCGCGAAGCGCGGCCGGGCGACGCGCGCCGAGGCTACACAGACCCATGTACGACCTGCCCTGGAGGGCAGGTGTCTGTCTTTTCCTTGTCAGAACGACAGGCGTGTCTATTGTCACGAGATAGATTTCCAATAGGCTTTCATACGAAGACATCAGACGCGGGTCGGTGCCAGGGGGAGGTTCACTGTAAGCCTTTGAGAGGTTCATGGACCTCATGTCCGCCCGAAGTCGCCGTCAGTCCGGCCAGGCCGCGGTCGAGACGGCGCTCATCGTCCCGATGATGGTCTTCCTCGTCCTGGGCACCATCCAACTGGGCATGGTGCACCACGCCCGGTTGATGACGGAGTACGGCGCCTACCGCGCCGCCCGCGCGGGCATCGTCAACCACGGCGACTGCAACATCATGCGGAAGGCCGCGCTGTCCGCGCTGCTGCCGACGCTGGCGCCCCTGGCGGGCCAGGGCAGCCGCGTGGACACCCTGGACCTCGCCATGGATGTCCACCACAGCTACTCCCGCCATCTCTTCGGCTTCGCGGGGAACACCTTCCGCTCGGTGTTCTACACCGCGGGCGGGCTGCCGCTGTTCCGGCTCGAGGTGGTCAACCCCCGGAGCAGTGACCTGGCGGGCCTGTTCGGCACCTATGGCTCGCACATGCAGGGGCTGGAGATTGACTACGACGACATCCGGGACGACCGCGTCATCGAGGCCAACCTCCTCTCCATCCGGCTGACCTACTTCTACGAGATGCGCATCCCCTTCGCGAACTGGCAGCTGCACAGCTTCTACATGGGGCGCGAGTACCTGGACGAGCTGCGGGGCCTCCAGTTCGAGAGCAAGCGCGTCGGTGGCCAGGCGGCCACCGCGTACCTGGAGCGCCGCGGCGCGGAGCGCGACGACGACCACCGTGCCCTGAGCACGCTCGCTGGTCGGGGCCAGTACGTCATGCCGCTGACGGCGACGTGGTCCATGCGCATGCAGTCCAACCTCTTCAACAACGACACCTACGGCCCGGCCCGGTGCGCGGTCGATAGCTGAACCATCCCTTCCGCCCCGTCCCCGGCAGGAGCCCCTCATGTTCCGCCTTCTTCGCAGGATGCGCCGTGACGAACGCGGCCAGGCCATGGTCATCGGCGCCGTCGCCATGCTCGTGCTGGCGGTCAGCGTGATGGCCTCCGTGAGCATCGGCCACGGCGTCTACGAGAAGATCAAGCTCCAGGACGCCGCCGACGCCCAGGCCTACTCCATCGCGGTGAAGGAGGCCCGGGCCTACAACTTCCTGGCGTACACCAACCGCGCCATGATCGTGCACTACTCGGCCATGCTCACCGTGATGTCCTACGTGAGCCACGCCGTGTACCTGGACCAGACCATCCGCGTCGCGGCCAGCGTCCTCAAATACGTCCCGGTGATAGGCGCTGTCTTCGCCGCGGTGGAGCAAGCCATCAAGCTCTGGAAGTCCGCCGTGGAGGTGGTCGCCCGGGCGCTCATCCCCATCCTCACGGGGCTCAACATCGCGCTCTGGCTGGCGCAGGAGGCCATGCTCTACGGCACCCTGCTGGACCTCGTCACCTCCAGCTCATCGAAGGTCATCCAGGGCACCGACGCCAAGGCCCAGGTGGGCGCCTCGATGACCAACGGGCAGGGCAGCTCCAACCCCGGCATCAACGCGCTGCGCGCGGCGACGAACACCAACTACTCGAACCTGAAGAACTTCCTCCACTCGCTCGACGACGGGCCGCACAGCAGCGGCAGCGTGGACATCAGCGACCCGACCGGCCTGAGCAGGCGCGCCAGGCTGATGCGCGACAACAAGCTCTCCGACCCGGACATGGCCAAGTACCGGTTGCTCATGGGCAACCTGGCCAATGCCGCGCGGCGGCAATGGACGGCCGTCGGCAAGGGGCCCTTCCTCATCGGCCGGCGGTGGAACCTGAGCCCCTGCCTGGCCGTCTTCGAGTTGAGCATCCAGAAGACGGCGGACAGTCAAATCAAGAGCTTCTCCGAGGACTTCGAGGACAACCGCAAGGACCAGCTCTTCGCCTCGGACGACATCCGGATTCGCACGCGGCCTCTTTGCTACATCGGCCGCTGGCACACCGTCTTCCAGCTCCGCTTCCGCGCCGCCGCGGACGCGCAGGGCGGCTTCCATCAGGAGTACGGCCGCCGCAAGACGGACGACCACCACGACTGGATGGGCATCACGCCCTTCATCACCTCCGACACCAGCTTCATGCGCCCCTGGCAGTACCACTTCAGCTACCCCTGCAACGTCACCGTCCTCTCCAAGGACATGGGCGCCGACCGGGGCAATGGCCAGGGTGACGCCGAGCCGGAGGTCTTCCACATGAAGAACCTGTCCGAGAACGCCTTCATGGCGAACGCGTCCGGGCGGGTGGACGGCAGGGGAGAGAAGGTGGTGGGCGATGGCTACCTCGACATGACGTGGAAGCACGTGGGCGGCTACTACATGAAGAACGGCGAGGACATCGACGGTGACGCCGAGCACTTCCGCCACACGACGGGGGGCATGATGGCCATGGCCGTGGGCCGCGCCGTCTACCACCGGCCCGGCGACTGGAAGGAGGAGCCCAACTTCTTCAACCCGCTGTGGACGGCGCGCCTGGCACCCGTGAAGACCCACTGGGAGGAGAGCGCCATGCAAGTGATGATTCCCGAGTGGAACCTCAGCAAGCGCTGGTTCAACGACGCCCTCAACTACTGACGGAGCTGCCATGAAGACGCGACCCTCTCCGCGCGCCAGGCGCGGCGCCGCGACCGTCGAGTTCGCCCTGCTGGCGCCACTGTTCGTGGTGCTGGTGTTCTGGTCGAACTACTTCTGGGACGTGCAGCGGGTGAAGCTCAAGGGAGCCGAGCTCGTCCGGTACGTCGCCTTCGAGCGCACCGTGAAGTCCGACGTGGACCGCATCGCCGCCGAGGCCTCCGAGCGCTACAAGGACCTGGACGGCGCCACGAAGACGGGGGCGCTGCACGCCACCTTCCGCGACCGCCTCACCCTCTCCGTCCGGGCCCGGAACGCCGACGCGCCCCTCACGTCGTCGTCCTTGTCCGGACAGGGCACGGGGGGCCTGGGCTCGATTGCCAGCGCGGCCATGAGCGCCCTGGGCGGCACCGCCGGTGCCGTCGCCCGGCAGATGGGCCTGGACTCCCGCAACGGCGCGGTCGAGACCGACGTCGAAATCACCATCCGCAACGGCTTCATCCCCGAGCAGATTGCCCTGTACACCACGGGCTTCGGAGATGGGCGGCTGGACCTCCGGATGACGGACCGGTTCTACCTCTTCCATGACACGTGGCGCGCGTGGGCCCCTGGGGACCAGCCCGCGGACAGCTACGCGCGCGTCGAGCAGCACACGCACGACCGCGTCCGGCGCATCGCCTACGCGGGGGTCACCTCGGGCGCGAACGGGGCGATGAATGCCATTGGCAGCGTGCTGTCGGTGCTGGGCCTGGACTTCCCCTTCACCAGCTCATACATCCGCGACTCGGTGTTGATACGCAGGGTGCCCGACGACGGGCGGTACGCCGCGGTGACCCCCACGCGCACCGTGCCGGGCGACGTGCTGCGCGCCGCCTACTGGCTGAACGACACCCGGGCCTGCTTCGGCAACTGCGAGCCTGCCGACATCCGGCAGAAGCGCGGCCTCACCAGCAAGGCCGACTACGGCGACAACTGGCCCATGCGCGCCTACAACTGCCGCGGCCCCTTCTTCCAGGGCGCCACCAAGTCGGAGCACCCCGAGTCCATCTACTCGGACGAAACCAAAATCGTGAAGCGCGAGCAGTACCACCACTACGGCGACAACGCGTGCCACAAGTAGTGAAGCACCCGCGCCACGCAAGGCCATGGGCGGACGCATGAATCGACTGTCGGACCGGACAGGCGCCACCACCCGCATGGTGGGCTTCGGGGGACTGCTGCTGCTCGTCCTCACGGCGGCCACGCTGCGCGAGCCGCCCTCGGAGCGCTCCGCCGCGCCCGAGCGCGCCTCCGAGCCGCTTCCACCGCCAGCGCCCCTTGCGCCCCCCGGCAGCGCCCGGATGCAGGGGCTGTTCCCCGCCTTCCCCCGCACCACGCTCATCCCCATGGGACGGCTGGAGGCCAATGGCAATCCCATGGAGATGGGCTTCTTCGAGACCCCGAACCCACCCGGCGAGGTGCTCGAGTTCTATGCGCGGGACTTCCGCCGCCGGGGACGGCGGGTCACCCACCAGCCAGATGGCGCGGGCGGCGGCGTGGTGAACTACTACGACGAGATGCGCGGCGCGCTCGTGTCCGTCACGGCCATTGGCATGGGCGGCCAGCCGCCGCGCACGCTCGTCTTCCCCTCCATCGTCGACACGCCCCAGGGCATCCACCTCCAGCCCCACGCGCCCGCCGCCATCCCCCGGCCTCCGGGCGCGCTGACGGTGCTGCGCGTGGACGACCGGAACACCGGCCCCTCGGAAGGGAGCATGACGCTCACCGAGGTCGCCCATGGCGCGCCGGGGACGCTGGCCGCGTTCTACCGCGAGGCCTTCTCCGAGCGCGGCTACGCGCAGACCCAGGCGCGCACGGGCGCCAACGACGTGGAGCTGCTGACCTTCGAGCGGAGCGGTGAACGGCTCTCGGTGTCCCTCTCCCCCGTCGTCAAGGACGGCCCTCCCGAATCCCTCATCACCGTGGTCCTCGAGCGAATCACCCCTTCCCCGGAGCCCCTCCCATGACTGGCTGGATGACACGCACCTGGCACTGGGTCCGGCGCCCGCGCTCACGAGGCCAGGCGCTGGCGGAGTTCTCGCTCCTGCTGATGGCCCTGCTGCTCGGCGTGGCCGGCATCGCCAGCTTCGCGCCCGACATGTTCGCGGGCTTCACCATCTACATCCGGGGCTTCTACCTCGTGCTGGGATATCCGCTGGGGTGAGCGGCCCTGGCGCCTCACTGCCCGGGGAGCCGGGGAATGGCGATGGGCACCGCGCTCAGCTCGGGCGTGGCGCCCGTCCCCGACTTGCGCGCCACCCAGGTGCCCTCGTCCTCCCGGATGGACTCCACGCCAAGGACAGGCACCCTGTCCGTCACGACAACCGTCACCGTGCGCTTCGCGTCCCGGCGATAGACAGACCGCCGCGCCTTCCCGGCGAACGGGCCGCCGCGCACCTCCGTGGGCTTCTCCTCCACTTGCGTGCCGCGCAGCTCGGGCTGGTCCATGTAGAGGTCCACGGGCAGGGAGATGGGCGCGTTGGGAGGAACCGAGATGGCCAGCCGCTCGACGACGGGCCGTCCGCCGCCCACCACCCACAGCGCCATCAAGGTCCGGGGCGTCGTCGCGTAGTCCAGCTCGACCTGGTAGAGCGGGAGGCCATCCTCGCGCCGCGTCTCGGCCACCACCGCCACCCGCACGGGGAAGCGCCCCTGCTTCGATTGGAACTCGACCTCCACCCACGCCCCCACCACCGGCTGGAACCGGGCATGGAGCAGCGGAGGCGGCACCAGGGCCCGCGCCTCTTCGAGCCGGGACGCATCGACGGTGATGTCCGCGCTCCCGGGGACGGGGGCCGGAGCCACGGCGGACACCGTGCCCGCATCGGGAGGCGCCCCCACCGAGACGGCGGGGAACCAAGACAACGCGGAGAGCGCCACCAGGAGACGTCGCATGGAGGAATGATATGACAATTCCATCCAGCGCTGGAGATGACAATGAAAGACACGACGTGGTGGCGCTTCGCGCTGTGCCTCTGCCTGCTGGCCGCGCCGGTCCTGGCCCAGAACGGCATGCTGGGTCTGCCGCTCGTGCCCCGCCAGGGCGGGTGGGCCCGCTACGTGGCCACCTCCTCGGATGGCCCCACCCCCTTCGTCGTCAGGGTGGGCCCTCCGGGGCGGCATGAAGGCCAGCGAGGCCGCTGGCTCCTGTTCGAAGTCGAGGTGCCCATGACCGGGCGCATCACGCTCGAGTTCCTCGTGCAGGGCGAGGTCTTCACGCTGGACAAGGTGCTCCTGACCCGCGTGACGATGCCCGGTCAGAAGCCCCGGGAGACCCGGGATGTCTTCGCCGACCAGGAGCGGCCCGCGTCCTGGAAGCCCCGCGTCCTCCGCCAGACGACGGCGCAGATCGCCGGCCGCGAGATTCCCGTGACGGAGTACTCCTTCCCGGCCGGGCTCACCGCCTCGTGGTCCCCGGACGTCCCGGGCGTGGGGCTGGTGGAGGTGTCCGGCCCGGACGCCTTCCAGCTCGTCGCCTTCGGCGTGGGCGGGGACCCGTGGAAGGGCGCGGCCACCGGCGCGCAGTGGCCCGAGCCACCCGCGCCGCGCTGAGCGTCAGCGCCCGGGCGCGCGGGGCACGAGGCCCGCCTGGAGCATCCGGCCCCGCGCCCGCTCCGCGTCTTCGTCAGGCAGCCGGACCTCCAGCCGCAGCGTGTCGCCCCGTCCCGCCTGGAGCCACGTGCGAGGCAGCTCCCCCGGCTGCTTCCGCAGGCGGAACCACTCCAGCGTGTCGAAGCGCGTCCGCCGCCCCAGGTGGTCCACGAAGCCCTCACGCCCGAGGAACAGCGAGGGCCCCCACTGGAAGCCCAGGCCGCACAGCCAGACGCTCAATCCCAGACAGAAGGCGCCCACCGCGGGCCTCGGCTCGGCGGATGTCAGGAGATGAAGCCCCAGCAGGGCCGATGCGCCCACCACGGCCAGCACCTGCACATAGGTCCCCACTTCGGCGCGGGTGCGCAGCGCGGTGAGCGGCCGGGCGAGCCACAGCGAGGCCAGGGCATGCGCGGAGAGGAGCGCCAGCCCCCCAGCCGCCACGGCGACCCCGAGGTCCACCTGCCCCCGCCGGCCGCCCAGCGCCTCGGCCTCCAGGACGAGCCATGGCACGCAGCCCGCGAACCCTGCCACCGCGACGATATGAAAGGCGAAGGAGGACGTTGGCATCGACGGCTGCCCATCGTACGCGGAGCGGGAGGCCATGGGCAGGCGGCCGGGCGTGCCCCTCTCGCCTCCCCGGGCCTGCCACCCTCCGGACAGGGAGCGTCCGACTCCCACATGGCAGGTTCGGGGGACGGGCACCACCTTCCGCGAGCGGATATCGCCTGAGAGGGATAGGCCGTGTGAGGAGTGTGACACCCCATGTGGACCCCGTCTCCCCGTCGAGTCCGTCCGGCGCCCTGGCGCGTGCGTGGCGGCACGCGCACGCCCGCGCGCGCCTTGGGCCCTGGCCTCGCGTCCACCGAATCCCAGCCGCCGCAGCGGCCCCAGCGGGGCCGGCCGCGCGGCACGTCCTCCGCAACCTGTGGGCTGGCGCTCGCGGCCCTGGGGAGCGCCGGCGGCCAGGGATGGGGGGCCTCATGCCTGGAGCGGCCGCGCCGGCGGAAGCGGGGACACCACCGCTGGTGGCACCGCTCCCAGGAGCCGCGGATGGAGTCCATGGAGGAGGCGCTGGCCCTCGCGCTGCTGGGCGTGTCCGGCATCCCGCTGGCGGGCGAAGGCGCGGCGCCGGACGGCGACGAGCGCCCCCCGGCCGAGCCGGATGAGGGCGGAGACGACCTCGACTTCGAGGCCGCCTTCGCGTCGTACTAGCTAGCGCGCCTGTTAGCGCGGGGGCGCATGACGACCGCGCGCCGCCCGAACCCGCTGCTGTCGGACCGAGACGTGGACTTCCAGCGCTACGAGGTGCTGGACACCCCGGCGCTGTGTGCCCTGCCCGCCTTCGCGGACCACTCGCGCGACACCTTCTCGTCGCCATGGACGCCCAGCCGCCGTCGTTCCAGGACGGCCGCGTCCATGTCCATCCGCTGATGCGCGAGCTGTCTCCGCGCATGATGGAACTGGGGCTGCTCACCGCCACGCACCCGCCCGAGGTGAAGGCCACCTTCATGGAACCGATGTACCGGGGCGCGTGGACGGGCACCATCGCGCTCACCGAGCCCCAGACGGGCAGCAGCCTCGCGGACGTGCGCACGCGCGCGGCGCCCGCGCCCGATGGCACCTGGCGCATCCAGGGCTCGAAGCTCTTCATCAGCGGCGCGGACCAGGACTTCAGCGAGAACGTGGTGCACCTGACGCGGGCGCGCGGCATGGGCGGCGAGGTGGAGCGGATGCTGCGCCACAGCGCGGACTTCCTGGACCTCTTCGGCGTGCTCGCGGTGGCGTGGCGCTGGCTGGCCCCGGCCGCGGCGGCGAAGGTAGCGCTGGCGCGCGGCGCGCCGGAGCGCGACTTCTACGAGGGCAAGCTGGGGGCCGCGCAGTACTGGTTCGCGGTGGAGGTGCCCCACGTGCCCCTGCTGGCCGGGCTCTGCCGGACGGCCGAGGACTCCTACGCGCGCATGCGCCCGGAGTGGTTCTGAGGACACATCCGCCGAGGCCCGCCACCCCGCGCGCACGATTCTCCTGCACGCGCCGCTGGCCCCCGTAAGATGTGAAACGTGACTGTTTCTTTCCACCTGTGCCAGCCCGGTGGAGGCGCGTCGTGCGGAGCCTGCTGCGGCCTCTACAACTTCCGGGACCATTCCCGCATGGCCGTGGCGGAGCAGCTCGCCATGCAGACGGAGCGGCTTCGCCGCGTGCCCTGGGAGGCCTCGGCGTGGCAGGAGGCCGCGCGTGAGCTGCTGGCGGCGCGGCGCTCGGAGCCCATGTTCTCCGCGGTGCGGGTGTGTCCGCTGCTCGGCTTCCTCGACAACGAGCGCCAGCGCGTGGGCTGCCTGGCCCACCCCCTGACGACGGGCGGCGTGGACCTGCGGGACTGCGGTGTGTACCGCGCCTCGGTGTGTGAGACGTTCACGTGCCCGTCGTTCGGATGGCTCACGGATGCCCAGGCGCGGCTGGTGCGGGCGGCCTGCGCGGACTGGTACCTGTACGGCCTGGTCATCACCGACGTGGAGTTCGTCCGCGGCTGCCTGCGCCTGCTGGAGTGGGAGCTGGCCGGCCCCGCGCGCCCGGAGCTGCTGATGGAGCAGCCAGAGACGCTCGCCGCGGTCCGGCGGCTGCTCGCGCTGAAGGAGACAGCGCCCCGCCGAGGCGCGAACGCCACGGTGTTCGGCCGCTTCAACCGCGACGCCGACGGAGAGCCCATCCCTCGCACGCTGGACTACGCGAAGCTGGGCATGCGCGCGGCGCCCGAGGACGACGTGGTGCTGTGCCTGGGCTACGCGCCGGAGAACGGCACGGAGCTGATGGGCGCCCGCGAGCTGGTGCGCTCGCACGTCAAGGCCGTGGCCCGGACGCTGACGGCGTAGCCCGCGGCGCGCCGCGCCCTTCCGTCCGCCACGCCACAGCAGCCTCCGGCGGACGTCCACCCCCATCACCAGTCCCCCGACGCAGGGCTCCCGCCCGAGAGCCAGCGCACGCACCTTGCACCGGAAGCCGCGAAACGGACCGAGTGGGAACGCTGGGGGAACAGCATGGGAAAGGGATGGGCGTGGGTGGGAATCCTGGGGCTCTTCGCGTTGACGTCGGGGTGCCGTGAGCGGAGCCCTCGGGCGGCGGTGGCGGCCCCCGGCCCTGTCGAGACGGATGCGCCGGGCGGCCATGTGGAACGCGACTCCGCCGCGGCCACGCGGAGCCGGACAGGCAACGCGGCGCACCAGCCCGCGACGCCAGTGCCAGTCCGAGCGCCAGAGATGAACACCGCCGCGCGGGCGCCCACGGCGCTCTCGGACGCGGCGCTCTTCATGGCTCCGCTGGAGGACGTGCTCATGTCCCCCACAGCGCCAGCGGCCACGACGCCCACACAGGAGGCAACGGCGCCCGCGAGCCGGGTGATGATTGGCTCCAAGGCGGTCCAGGCCCGTGATGATGAGGACTGGTACCTGGGCGCGGCGCGCGCGGCGAGGGACGCGGCCCAGGGGTCGGACGTCACGGGGAGCGCGTCACTGGAGGACGTGGTCATCGCGAGCAGCTCGGTGCACGGTCGCATCACCCGCGTGAGGCAGAGCGCCATCACCGTGAAGGACCGCGAGGGCGGTGAGTACGAGCTGGAGCTGGACCACCACAGCCGGGGCCTGCGCCAGGGCCGCAAGGTGCCGCTGCGCCGCCTCGTGGAAGGCACGCCGGTGCGCGCGCAGTTCGTCCTGATGGGGGGGCGCACCATCGCGCGCGACGTGCAGATCCACCATTGAGCCCCACCCGCGCCGTGGTGGGGCACGCCAGGCCGGCGCGACCAGACGTGCCTGACCCGCTACCACGCGCAGACGGCGCGGTAGCGGGCCCACGGGCTCACCGCCCGCGCCTCACGGCGTGGTGAAGAACGAGCTGATGGCGTCCGCTCGCGCCTGGGGCAGCCTGTCCAGCGAGCTGAACGGGTGGTGCGCCAGGTCGTAGTGCGGCGCGTCCACGGCGGTCACGCGCAGGTAGTGGATGGCGTCGGGCTCCAGCGTGCCGGGTGGCAGCCGCACCTGCGTCATCGAGCCGGGCACGTAGAGGTTCTGGTGGAGGACGCCGGCGCGGAAGCGGGTATCGAACCGGTAGATGGCCACCCGGTAGGCGGAGGGCGTGCCCACCGAGGGCGGAAGCCAGGCGATGACGGGACTGGCGGACCCCACCTCGCGCGAGGTGCTCGCGGGCACGCCGTCGATGGTCAGCTCACGCGGAGGAGACACCCTCGGCAGGATGGGGCCCGCGATGAGGCTGTCCAGCTGCTCGTAGGTGTACATGCTGCCGCTCAGGGAGAACAGGCTGCCCGAGCCATCCGGCACCTCCTCCACGACCCGGAACGTGTACTGCGCGCCGCCCACCATGGCCCAGGAGGCCGGGAAGGGATTTCCGTAGGACAGGCGGCGGGTGAAGTTGAACGAGGAGCCCCGCGGCAGCAGCAGGGAGAGCGCTTCACCGGAATACCCCACCCAGCCGTCGCTCAGGCCATGGGCCGCGGGCATGACATAGAACGAGGGGAGACTGGCCGTGGCGAGCGGATGCACGACGCCCGCGTAGTGGGTGAAGCTCGGCAGCCGCCACTCGATGGGGAACTCCGTCATCGGCACCGGGCGCATGACGCCCGTGAGCGGCATGGGGGTGAAGCCATCCGGCACGAAGTCGAACGCGCCCATCTCCACGCTGCGCACCAGCGCCGAGTAGCCCAGCGGAGTCCCATCCGGCAGCGTCCCCGCGTCGAGCTGGTCGTGCTGGCTCACATACAGCCGGTCCCCCTTGTCGGCCTCGAAGACGGGCAGCATGTAGCCGGTGCTGGTCCACAGCTCCGCGTTGTTGCTGAGCAGGTGCGTCTGTCCATCCAACACCTGATCGAAGACATCCACGGCCCCGTAGACATCCAGTTGCGCGGATGCCACCTGGAGGCTCGACCCGGGCTGGGTCAGTCCGCCATACGGCACCCACGGCGCCATGTTCACGAGGTTGAGCTGGAGGGGAGACACAATCGTGTTGCTGAACACCGTATCGGGGCGCCCCAGCCGATGGCGGCCAATGTCCACCTCCCGCGCGGACGTGACGATGAAGGTGTTGCCCGTCCTCAGGAAGTAGGCGCCAGACGGGATGCCCGCGAACCGCCACCCTCCCGGCGCCGCCGAGCCCGACACGACGCTGAACGTGGTCCCGGTCGGGATGAAGATTTCAGGAGGGTCCGCGGAGAGGTCGTCCTGGCGCTCGGCCACGCCCACCGAGGTGTGGAAGCGCGTGGTCTGCGTCACCAGCACCACGTCGTCCGTGGGCGAATCGGAAGCCCCCGGCTCGTGGACCTCGGGCAGCGGCGTGCCCGTCCCCGCCCCCTCTCCCGGCGGCGGGTCCGTGTTCACGGGCGACCGTCCGTCGCCGACATCCGAAGAAGGGCCCGGCTCACCACCCGCACAGCCAAGCCATGCCACGCAGGTAGGAACCAGGAGCAAAGACAAACGACGCAAACGCATGATGACCCCCAGAGAAAAGCGCCGGGCACCCTACCAGATGCCTCTGACGTCTCCTACGCGGCGGTCAGATGAACTGCGTCGCGGATGAGGCGACTCCCCCCTGGGCACCGCCGACCCGGATTCCTCCAGGCGCGGCGGTGCACGGCGGGGCTCAGCGCTTCGCGGCGGCGCCTGGGGGGGCGAAGTGCTTGTCGGAGATCTTCATCTCCGTGACAGGGCCATACTTGCGAGCCACGTCCCGGATGTCCGACGCCTTGCCGATGAGGACGAAGGTGAGGTCCTCCGGCGCGGGCAGCTTGCGCTGGATGATGCCGTGGACGCCCTCGCGCGTGGCGGCGGAGACGGCGCTGGCGAAGCCGTTCACGTCGCTGGCATCCAGCCCGTAGAAGGCCAGCTCCGACAGCTTGCCCGCGACCTGCGTCCCCGTCTCCAGCGTGGGTGGGAACTGCCCCAGCACGTACGACTTCGCGGAGGCGAGCATGCCGTCATCCATGCCGGACTTCCGGTAGCCGGCGAGCGTTTCCAGGGCCAGGTCGATGGCGCGGCCGGTGGACTCCGTCTTCGTATACGAGGCGATGACGACGGGCCCCGGGCGCGAGTGGCGGATGAACACGGAGCTGGCGCCGTAGCTCAGGCCGGACTTCACGCGCAGCTCGGTGTTGAGCAGCGAGGTGAAGCGCCCGCCGAACACGGTCTCCGCCAGCTTCACGGTGGCCCGGTCCGGGTCGTCCCGCGCGATGCCGGTGTTGCCAATCCAGAAGTACGTCTGGGTGGCGTCCGGCTTGTCCACCAGCAGCACGCGCCGGCCCCTGGCGGTGGCCGTGGCGGGCACGGCGGGGGCGGGCGTGGCGGCCCGGGCCCAGCCGCCGAGCGAGGACTCCAGCTTCTTCGCGAGCGCCTTCGCGTCGAAGTCGCCCACCACGGAGAGGATGAGCCGGTCCCCACCGAGGTGGTTCTTCGCGTACGCCAGCACGTCCTCCCGGGCCAGGCCCGGCAGCGACGCCTCGCTGCCGTTGACGGGCGTGCCGTACGGGTGCCCGGCGAAGTGGAAGGCCTGGAAGTACGTGCTGATGAGCATCCGCGGGTCGCCGTCCTTCGCGGCCGCGATTTCGGACGCCTTGCGCGCGCGGACCTTCTCCAGCTCCTTCGCGTCGAAGCGCGGGCGGGTGAGCATGTCGGTGAGCAGCTCCACCATCAGCCCGGCGTCGCGCGACATGAACTGACCGCTGATGACCAGGGCCTCCAGGTTGGCGGCCACCTGAATCGACCCGCCCACGCCGTCGACGGCCTCGGCGAACTGCCGGGCGTCACGCGCGCCGGCGCCCTTCTGCAACAGCTCGCCCGTGAGGGCGGCCAGGCCCTCCTTGCCGGCGGGGTCTCCCAGGGCGCCGCCGCGCACCCAGGCGCTGAACGAGACGAGCGGCAGCTCCTTGCGCTCCACCAGCTGGAGCTTCGCGCCGTTCTTCAGCGTGACGACCGTGGCCTTGGGCAGCGTCACGCCCTGCTGCGCGGAGGCCGTGGCGGACTTCGGGGCGGCGGCCCCCTGGGCCGCGGCGGGGACGGAGGACAGCAGCAGCGTGGTGAACGCGGCCTTCCAGGTGAGGGGGGCGCTCATCGCGAGGCCTCCTTGCGGGCGTCGTGGGTGGCGTCCTCCGCATCGATGGGCACGAGCCAGCCCACGGTGCGGCGGTTGGAGTTGAAGATGCGCGCGGCGACCTTGCGGACATCGTCACGCGTCACGCGCTCATAGCGGGCGGGGGCATCGAAGAGCTGGCGGTAGTCGCCGCGGAAGGTCTCCGCGGCACCCAGCGCGCGGCCCCGGCCGTTGTTGGTCTCCAGGCTGCGCCAGAACTGGGACAGGGTGATGTTGCGCGCCTTCTGGAGCTCGGCGTCGCTGACGCCGTCCTTGACGACGCGGGCCAGCTCCTCGGTGAGCAGCGCCTCCACCCGGGACAGGTCGGCCCCGGGGGGCAGATCGGCGTAGACCCAGACGAGCGACGGGTCGAAGCCGGGGCTGAAGTGCGTGTTCACGCGGAGGGCGGCGCGCTCCTCCTCCACGAGGCGGCGGTGCAGCCGCGAGGAGTCGCCGTCCGCGAGGATGCTCAGGAGCAGCTCCAGCGCCTCGAGGTCCGCGTCCTTGCCGGACACGCCGTGGTAGGCGAGCTGGATGAGCGGGGCCTGCGCCTGCTTCCTCACGACGATGCGGCGCTCGCCCTGCTGCTCGGGCTCCTGGGTGCGGACGGGCTCGGGGGCGGGCTGGGAGGGGATGGGCTCCAGGTACTTCTCCGCGAGCGCGAAGATTTCAGCGGGCGTGACGGCGCCCGTGAAGATGAGCGTGGCGTTGTTGGGGGCGTAGTACGTCTTGTAGTAGCGCTGGAGGTCCTCGATGCGCCACGACTCGATGTCGGACGGCCAGCCGATGACGGGGAACTGGTACGGGTGGGCCACGAAGGCGGTGGCCTGCACCTGCTCCATGAGGGCGCCCATGTTGTCGTTGTCGATGGCGGAGCGGCGCTCCGAGTAGACGACGCCGCGCTCGGACTCGGTGACCTTGGGGTCGATGGCCAGGTGCTGGAGCCGGTCGGCCTCGAGGTCGAAGATGACGTCGAGCGCGGAGCGCGGGAACCAGTCCATGTAGACGGTGACGTCCTCGGAGGTGAAGGCGTTGTTGGCGCCGCCGTTGGCCTCCATGACGCGGTCGAACTCACCGGGGCCGTACTTCTTCGCGCCGTTGAACATCATGTGCTCGAAGAAGTGGGACAGGCCGGTGATGCCGGGGTGCTCGTTCCGGCTGCCCACGCGGAACCAGTTGTAGAGGACGACGCTGGGAATGTCGTGGTCGGGCCAGACGATGACCTTGAGCCCGTTCTTGAGGGTGCGGGACTCGATGCCGGCGGCCAGCTTCGGCGCGGCGGCCACGTGGGACTTCGCCACGGCCTTGCCCTGCGTCTGCGCACAGGCGACGGGGCCGGAGAGCAGGGCCAGACACGAGGTCCAGATTAACGACTGACGGAACATCCGTGCTCCTGTCGGGAAGAACGCCCGGGAACGGGCGGCGGGGCACGATATTCCACTCGCCGCCCTCCCGGGTTGCCAGGAGGACGGCGCGGGCGGTGGCTCAGGCGCCGAGCACGCCGCGGAGCACTTCCTGGAAGTAGTTGATGCTCCCCGTGTGCGTCTGGAAGTGCCTGGCGGACTGGTGGAGGCGGTGGGCGACGGCCTCGAACTCCGCCTGGCTCACGTCGCGCAGGGACATGTAGAGGCGGACGGCGCCCTGGAGATAGGAGAAGAGCGGGTTGCGGTCGGTGCCGTCCGGGCGGCGCTGGAGGTGGCGGTAGAGCCGCTCGAACTCCTGGTCCGTCTCGGTGTTGCGCACCGCGCGGCAGTAGCCGGCGGCGGTGGCCTCGATGAGGAGGAAGAAGGGCTGGTACTCGAGCGGCGGCGCCTTGGCGAAGCTGGGGGGCGTCGTGTCCCCGACGAAGAGCTGGGAGATGGGCTTGAGCGTCACGTGGACCAGCTGCTCGCCCGCGCGCACCTGGACGCGCTCCCCGACGGGACGCACGTGCTTGCCGTCCTCCTCCCACTCCACCGCCACGTACAGGCGCTCGGGCGCATCCACCTTCACGCCCGCCTTCTCGAGCTCCGCCACTGCGTTCGCGTCCATCTCGTTTCGCTCCTCCGCCCTCCTCTCTACCCTGCTCCAGGTGGCCCGTGCACCTTGCAACGCGGGAAAGCGGCCAGGAACCGGACACAGGCTCACACTCCGCCACGCCCCCAGCGGCGCGTGGGAGCCAGGGTGATTCGGAACCCGGAGTTCAGGGGTCTACCTAGGACTCGCGAGTTGCTGGTATGGCATTGCCAATGTTCGAGAACTTCTTTCGCTCACAAGGCGCGGAGCCGCTCGATTTCCTGGGGAAGAGTGACACCGTCCCTCCCTCAACCTCATCGAGTCCTCGTTCAACAACAGCATCGAAATCGGCGTATGGGTTCCGGCGAGCCGCTCCGAGTACTCGCAAATCATCGGGTTCGTTGAGCACGAAATCGAACCCCACGGCCAGGAACAAGGCGCCCGGCGCCCGGCCCGCTCACGCCGGCAGAGCTCCCCACCCGCGCCCCGGCAGCCGCCCCACGGCTTCTGCATCCGCTGCCATGAGGCCATCGACTTCGATATCGCCAGGCCCTACTGCGACAGGGATTTCGCGACGTGGAGCCGGTTCAAGGACCCCCACTACGAGGACAAACACTGTCATCACTGTGGCGCGGACTTTGGCGCGACCAAGAGCAAGCCCCTGTGCCGCAAGTGCTTCGGCGCATCGAGGCAGCTGCTCGACACCTGACACCGCGCGTCGCCGCCGGAACACGGCGCCTGAAACGACGAAGGCCTCCGGACTTGCGTCCAGAGGCCTCAATCTCCACGGAAGTGCCCAGGGGCGGAATCGAACCACCGACACGGGGATTTTCAATCCCCTGCTCTACCGACTGAGCTACCTGGGCGGATGGGGCACCGCGCGGAACGGCGCCTTCATAGCGAGCCCGTCCCCGCGCCGTCAACAGCATTCTCCGCCATCCCGGCGGTCGGGCGTCAGGCCGCCAGGGACATGGCCTCCCCGTCCCAGGCCGTGAGACTGGCCGTCATCCTGCGGCGCAGCTTCGTCCGCAGCCCCTGCTCAATCTGCCGGATGCGCACCGCCGTGACTCCGAAGCGGCGCGCCAGCAGCTCCGCGCTCACCCCGTCCTCCGCCAGCATCCGCTCCTCCACCAGCGCCCGCTCGCGCGCGTCCAGCTCCGGCCAGGCCGCGTCCACGCTCGCCCGGAGCCGCCGCGCCCAGCGCGCCCGGTCCACCACGTCCTCCTGGGAGTCCTCGTCCGCCATCAGCGCGTCCATGCGCGTGACGTCCGAGTCCTGGGACACCGGCGCATCCAGCGACACGTCCCGCGCCAGCCCCTCCATGGCGCGTGCGACCTCTTCCGCCCGCTTGCCCAGCGCCTCCGCCAGCCGCGTCTCCACCTCCGGGTGCCCCTCTCCCCACCGGGCCTCCAGCCGCGCCCGCTCACGGCGGAGCTGGAACACCACCCACGGCGCCCGCCCGCCCCCCATGCTCCAATTGCGGCCCACGTAGGCGCGGATGCGGGCGCGGATCCACTGGCTCGCGTAGGCGGCGAACGGCACCCCGCGGTCCTCGAAACGGCCCGCCGCCTCCATCAACCCGACATTGCCCTCCGCCACCAGCTCCTCCATCGACAGGCCGGTCCACCGGTACTTCCACGCCAGCCGACGCACCAGCTCCAGGTGCCCGCGAACGCGCGCTTCCACGACCTCAGCCGAGACGACGAACTCAGGGGACTCACAGGACATGTTCAGGTTGATGGTTTCCATGGACCTCCTCCGATTGGCCGCGCGCCACACGACGGCGCGACGCAGAGGAAATTAAGGGCCCAGGCTCCACGAGAAAATAAGGTAGTTTGACACGGATACTTAGGTTATTCCTATGTCCATGGGCTGGCTCAACTACCACCACCTCCTCTACTTCTGGACGGTTGCCCGGGCAGGAAGCATCGCCAAGGCAGGCGAGGAGCTGCACCTCGCGCAGCCCACCATCAGCAGCCAGCTCAAGCTCCTGGAGGAGTCGCTGGGGCACAAGCTGTTCGAGCGGCAGGGCCGCAAGCTGGTGCTCACCGACGTGGGGCGCACGGTGATGCGCTACGCGGACGAAATCTTCCGCCTGGGCAACGAGCTGAAGAACGTCGTCTCCGGCCTGCCTCCGGGGCAGCAGCTCCGGCTCAACGTCGGCGTGGTCGACGTCATCCCCAAGCTGGTGGCGGAGCAACTCCTCAAGCCCGCGCTCGAAGCCGGACCGTCCTTGCGCATCATCTGCCGCGAGGGACCGCTGCCCAAGCTGCTGGCCTCGCTGGCCCTGCACGAGCTGGACGTGGTGCTCGCGGATGCCCCCAGCTCCGAGCCGGTGAGCGTGCGCTCGTTCAATCACTTGCTGGGCAAGTGCGGCGTGTCCTTCTTCGCGGCGGGGGAGCTGCTCGCGCTCAAGGAGAACTTCCCCCTGTCGCTGGATGGCGCGCCCGTGCTGCTGCCCTCGGACGAGTCCTCCGCGCGCCGGTCGATGGACCTGTGGTTCGAGCGCAAGGGCCTGCGCCCCGTCATCGCGGGGGACTTCGATGACAGCGCGCTGCTCCAGGCCTTTGGTCAGCGGGGCCACGGCGTCTTCGCCATGCCCTCCGCCATCGAGGCCGAGGTGGAGCGTCAGTTCAATTGCTCCGTCATCGGCCGTACCGACGAAATCGAGACGTGCTTCTACGCCATCACGGTGGAGCGCAAGATTCGGCACCCCGCCGTCGTCACCATCGCCGAGGCGGCGCGCTCGCACATCTTCGGAGAGTGAGCCGCGGCGCGGTGCTCAGGCCGCGATACTGTCTCCTCCACCGCGCCCCACGTGCCCTCACCGCTGAACGGCCAGGATGCGCCAGGTCTTGACGTCGACCGCATATGTCGCCCCCACGTCCAGGGCGATGCCCTCCTGGACGCAAGCTCCTTGCTTGGGCGAAAACGAAACCAGCACGACGTCGTCGGGCAGCGCCTTCGCCAGGACGTCATATGAAGACCGTTGCGCGAGGCACACCTCATCAGGTGTCGCCCCCCTAGGAGGCTTCGCGTCCCCAGGCAGGAAGTCCTCCATTGCCAGGCCGACCGCGGCGGCGATGGTCCCCGGAATGAACGTGTGCTCGCCGGGAGGAAAGCCCAGGGGAAACTCGAACCTGGCCGACTCCTCGGGCGGCGCATGCTCGGGACGAAAGGGCCGCTGGAACAGCGAACACGCCGAGAGCGACACGCACACGAACAGAAGAACCACGCGGCTCATGACGACTCCAGGCATCGACACCTACGTGCCACCATTCACGGGCGTGACAATTCCCAGCTCTTTGTCGCGCTCGCTTTCGAGCAGCCCTACCAACTGCCAACGTCGCTCCCGCCGCAGATAGACCTCCCCCGGACGAGGGGTGTTCTTGTGTGGAACGTACTTCATGATGGTACACACCGCGTCGAACTGGATGCGGATGAGCCAGACCTGGGTCCGGTTCTGGAAGTCGAAGACGGACAAGGGCGAAGGAGACCAGGGATGGCTGTGGTAGTCCGCCAAGGTCACCGTCCGGCCGCGCTCGTCAACGACATGGCTCGGGGGAATGCAGGCCTTGCGTTTCTCCGCGCCGACGACGCCCGTCGTCTTCCCCAAAGGTGACCCGTGGCTCGCGTAATAGACGCCATCCCCCAAGGTGTAGATGGCTCCGCAGTACTCCTGGCCATAATGCCCCGCCGTCGCCCGAGGGAGCTTCAGGATGGCGGGGCACAACTGGTCGATGACGTGGTCCACGTCACGAGAGGGCTCGACTTCGGGCCAGGGGCCGCGAACCCAGATATGGGAGCCCGTACGCCCGAACAGCGTGTCAGCGCCTCGCCGGGTGTACTCATCACCTGGAGCGCATGCCAGAAGCACGGCAACGACCATCAAACCACGCAGTGGCATGGCGCGCCCCCCAACCGCCTGCTCGAGTCGCAGGCATGAGGA
>Ga0182745_1000563_pt1 | contig 40668 bp, 39 predicted proteins | sample eDN3rd30CKraftBY_FD_128523 | JGI IMG/M metagenome (GOLD analysis project Ga0182745, IMG submission 128523) | Enriched backyard soil microbial communities from Emeryville, California, USA - eDNA 3rd pass 30_C Kraft BY (version 2) (version 2) | ecosystem: Environmental > Terrestrial > Soil >...
CGGCAAGCTGGAGAAGCGCGCGGTTGTTCTCACCGAGAACGGCGAGGATCGCGTCGCGATTCGTCAGCGCTGCTACGTCACACTGACCATCGACCATCGTGTCATGGACGGCCACCGCGCCAACCGCTTCATGGAAGTGCTGGTCCAGACGCTCAACCACTGGCCAGTCTGACCGACCGCTCCATCTGGAACGTTTTGTACCGCCTGGCAGAATACGGTGCCTGATTATGCATCATTTATGATGCACTTTGTTTGCCTCTGAGGATATTTGCATTATTTATAATTCATTGAGCAGTTCTGTTATCAAAACGCATCATATATAATGCATGGTGACACCAAGGGGTTGCCATGACGCTGCAAGACATCGCTCCCATTCTGAAACAGGCGCGCAAGCGGGCCGGGCTCTCGCAACAACAACTTGCGGCCCCGATGGGCATGAGTCGCGCCACCATCTCAGCACTCGAGAGCGGCCGCTGTCTGGAAATCGGCTTTGCCAAATTGTCGGCGCTGTTCGCCCACCTCGGATATGAGGTAACGGTGCGCCCCCGCAAATCTCGTCCGACCATTGATGACTTGCGCGCCGAGCTTCGCTCGTGAAAAAGCCACCGCTACATGTTTTTACCGGCCTCCGGCCGGTCGGTTCGCTGACCCGCAGCGACCGCGAGGAGGGCACGATCTTGTTTGGCTATCGGCCGGACAACAGCCCCGAGCACGCCGTGTCCGTGACCATGCCGGTACGCGCAGATCAATACGATTCAATGGGGGGCTTGCTGCCAATCTTTGAGATGAATCTCCCGGAGGGTGCACTCAGGGAGCGCTTGCGCATGCAGTTTGCCAAGACCATCCCCGAGTTCGATGACCTGGACTTGTTGTCCATTGTGGGCTCCTCCCAGATCGGCCGTTTGCGCTATGCGCAGCAGGAACAATTGGATGACAGCGTGCCCAGCCAGGACCTGGCGGAGATCCTCACCTATCGGGGCAGTTCCGATCTGTTCGCTTATCTGCTGGAACGCTTTGCGAGCTATTCCGGCGTCTCTGGAATGCAACCGAAAGTGTTGATCAGGGAGCTGCAATTGCCGGAGAAAATGCTTCACCGGGGTGCGACTCACATCGTGAAGAGTTTCAATCCCCGGGATTACCCGGAGCTTGCCGCCAACGAAGCGATTTGCACGCAAGGTGCGACCGCTGCGGGTATTCGCACGGCACGGGTGCGCTTGTCGGATAACCGTCAATTCTTGATCGTCGATCGTTTCGATCGTGCGGCGGATGGCCAATATCTCGGCATCGAGGACTTATGTGTGCTAATGGCGCGCCGCGCGCATGGGCGCTACGACGGCTCATACGAGAATATTGCCCGGAGGTTGACCGAGTACGTGTCGCCCGAAAAGCTGGCCGAGGCGCGACGACAATTCGCTCTCATGGTGGCCTATGTGTGTGCCATTGAAAATGGCGATGCGCACTTGAAGAACTTCTCGATTCTGTATTCACAGCCGGAGGGGCAAGTCACGCTGGCGCCCGCCTACGATCTGATCTGCACGTCGATTTACATGCCGCGCGACAAGCTGGCATTGACGTTGAACGGCACCAAGGATTACCCCGACCACGCTGGTTTGGTGAAGTTCCTGCGCGGAGTGACTGGCCAATCCGAGAAATCTGCTGCGGTCGTGATCGAGCAAGCAATCGCGGGGGCTCGTGCGGCTATAGCTGCGGCAGCGAATTACGCTGAGCGGCACAAGGATGCGCGTGAGTTTGCCGAGAAAATGACCGCTGCTATTTCGCGCGGAATCGCCCGGTTGGAGCGACGCTAGCGGGGCAATCCGCCGAAACGCAGGAACGTATCCGCGTCGGGGTCGGGGAGAGGGCCGCGCAGTTGTACCGCGGTGTCTGAAATGTGCTTTTCCGCAGCGTTGAACAGCGCGCCGTAGAGTTCCCGGCACAAGTCGTAGGCGGCAGCGCCGATCCAATCCGGCGGCAACAGGTTCGGCGGCAGCAACGGGTCCCGCAAATGAATCTTGCGGTATTCGTGTACCAGCAGCGTGCGAATCATGAATGCGGTCGCCGGGCTGGGAGCCTGCCGCCGGTCCAGCGAGCTGCGGATAGGTTCGAACATGCCGACCAGGCGCCGATAGCGGGCAGCAAGCTCCCCCAAATCCCAACCCGAGCTGGCGAACTGCCGATCCGAATCGGGATTGTCATTCCGTGCTTCGAGCACGATGGCCTGGCTGGCCCCGCTCAGGCCCGCGAGTTGCTCGCGCGCGTCGCTGGCGCTGCGGGTGGGGTGGGCGAACACGCCGGGCGAGGGTTGCCCGAATCCCAGCAGTCCCAATTCCTCGCGCAAGCGATCGCGTACCGTCACTTTGGCCTGCGGCAGCAGCACCAGCGTCCACATTCCGTTCCAGGCCTGTGGTGCCGCCGCGTAGATACGCCGCGTGGCATCCGCGAAGCTGCTGCGGCCGTGTGTTGAGAGCCGGTACTCGCTCAACCGTCCTTCACGCCGCGCTGCCAACCAATCTTCGTTCGCCAGGCGCGCCACAGAGGTGCGCACCAGCCGCTCGGTCAGGCCGAAAGGCTCAGCCAGCGTGATCAGGCTGCCCAGGGTGATTGCGCCGCCGCGTGGCGCGATGGCGTCGCCGAAAATAGAGATGATGAGCGAGCCGCCGCGCAGCGGCCGCTGCCGCCGGAAGCGGTTTGCCAGGGCCTGTGTGGCCGTGTCGAGCGGATTCGCCATGGGATCATTCTGACACATAAATATTTGTGATACTGGTTTTTTTGTGTCATATTACCTCGGGTCGCCATCTCCAATGCTGGGGGAGTCATGTACACGCAAGGCTTGGATCAATTGGGCAAGGAGCACCTGCACGTTGCCTCCACCGATCAAGCGGCGCTGGAAGCCCGCTTTCAGGCCAAGGTCGATGCCGACGAGCGCATCGAGCCCAAGGACTGGATGCCCGAGGCGTATCGCCAGACCCTGATCCGGCAAATCTCGCAGCACGCCCATTCCGAGATCGTCGGCATGCTGCCCGAGGGCAACTGGCTGACGCGCGCGCCGTCGCTGCTGCGCAAGACCATCTTGCTGGCCAAGGTGCAGGACGAGGGCGGTCACGGTGCTTATCTGTACAGCGCCGCCGAGACGCTCGGCATCTCCCGCGATCAGCTCATCGAGCAGTTGCTCGACGGCACCGCCAAGTACTCCAGTATCTTCAACTACCCGACCCCGACCTGGGCGGACGTGGGCGCGATCGGCTGGCTGGTGGATGGCGCCGCCATCATGAATCAGATTCCGATCTGTCGTTGCTCCTACGGTCCTTATGCCCGCGCCATGGTGCGCGTGTGCAAGGAAGAGAGCTTCCACCAGCGCCAGGGCTACGAAATCATGTTGCGCCTGGCGCGCGGCACGCCGGAGCAGAAGCTCATGGCGCAGGAGGCCCTGAATCGCTGGTGGTGGCCGTCGCTCATGATGTTCGGCCCGCCGGATGCCGACTCCAAGCACACCGCCCAGTCCATGCGTTGGAAAATCAAGCGTTTCACCAACGACGAACTGCGGCAGAGGTTTGTCGATTTCACCATTCCGCAGGCCGACTTCCTGGGCCTGACCGTGCCGGACTCCGATCTCAAATGGAATGAGGCTACGGAGCACTACGATTTCGGCGTCATCGACTGGAACGAGTTCCAGCAAGTGCTGAAGGGCAACGGTCCCTGCAATCGCGAGCGGTTGGCGGCGCGCAAGAAAGCGCACGAGGACGGTCGTTGGGTCCGCGAGGCGGCGCTTGCCTACGCCGAGAAGCAGCACGCCCGTGCCAAGCAGCAGGCCGCCTGAGATGGCCTGAGATGGCATGAACCGCCCGGATTCCAAAGTTCTTTCGAGGTACCAGCTGTGAGTGATTCCCGCGAGTGGCCCCTGTACGAAATTTTCATTCGCGCCCGGGGTGGTCTGGACCACAAGCATGTCGGCAGCATTCACGCGGTCGATGCACGCATGGCCATCGAGCACGCGCGTGACGTGTACACGAGGCGCCAGGAAGGCATCAGCATCTGGGTGGTGAAGTCGGCGGACATCATTGCTTCCGATCCAGCCGATGCCGACGCCTTGTTCGAGCCGGCGCGCGACAAGGTCTATCGTCACCCCACCTTCTATGACATTCCTGAAGAGGTGAAGACGCTGTGAGCACGGCCCGCTTCACTTATGTATTGCGGCTCGCTGACGCCAGCCTGATTCTCGGGCAACGCCTGTCCGAGCTGGTAGGGCACTCGCCCGCGCTCGAAGAGGATCTGGGCCTGGCCAATATCGGCCTCGACCTGCTCGGGCAGGCCCGGTTCCTCCTGACCTACGCTGGTGAGATCGAGGGCAAGGGGCGTGGCGAGGATGCCTTGGCCTTCCTGCGCGAGCATCGCGATTTCCTGAACCCCACGCTGGTGGAGCAGCCCAACGGCGATTTCGCCCAGACCCTGGTGCGCCAGTTCCTGTTCGACGCCTGGCAGCTCGAACTCTATGAGCGCCTGTCGCAGTCCGCTGATTCGCGCCTGGCCGAAGTCGCCGCCAAGGGCGTGAAGGAGACACGCTACCATCTCCGCTACAGCGCGGGCTGGATGGTGCGTCTTGGCGACGGTACACAGGAGAGTCACGACCGCGTGCAACTCGCGCTCGACCAGCTATGGCAGTACACGCACGAGCTGTTCGACGCCGATGCTATCGAGCGGCAGCTCATTGCGGACGGCATAGCCGCCGATCCCGCCGCCATCCGCCAGGGTTGGGATGCCCAAGTCAATGCGGTGCTGGCGGAAGCCACTCTGCAGCGACCCGCCGATCGCCCCTACCTGTGGCAGGGCAAGCGCGGGCAGCACGGCGAACACCTCGGTCGCCTGCTGGCCGAAATGCAGTACCTGCAGCGCACCTATCCGGGCGCAACCTGGTGAGGGGGATGAGTGCTTCACGCCGCGTGTGGGAGGTATTGCAGCGGGTGCCCGACCCGGAGATTCCGGTGCTGACCATCGTGGACCTGGGCATCGTACGGCACGCGGACCTGGATGCTGACGGCGCGGTGAGGGTCGGCCTCTCACCGACGTACTCCGGCTGTCCGGCCACCGCCGTGATTCGCACCAGTGTGCTGCAGGCGTTGCACCAGGCTGGTTTCGACCGTGTGGAGGTGCAGGACGTACTGGCGCCGGCGTGGACCAGCGATTGGATCACCGAGGACGGTCGTCGCAAGTTGCGTGAGTACGGCATTGCGCCGCCGGCCCACTCGGTCACCAGCGTTCGCCAGATCTGGCAACCCACGCCCGAGATCGCCTGCCCGCGCTGCGACTCGCACGACACCACCCGGGTCAGCGAATTCGGCTCGACGCCTTGTAAGGCGCATTATCGTTGCAACAGCTGCCTGGAACCCTTCGACTACTTCAAGTGCCATTGAAGTCATGCTCAAATTTCATCCCCTCAAGATAAAATCCCGTACCGAGGCTGCGGACGACGCCGTCTGCATCACCTTCGAGGTTCCCGCCGAACTGCGCGACGACTATCGCTTCGAGGCGGGCCAGCATCTGGCCATCCGCTTGCCGGTGTCGGGCCAGGACGTGCGTCGTACCTATTCCATCGTCTGCCCCATGGGCAGCGCCGACCTGAGCATCGGCGTGCGGGCGCAGCCCGGCGGCCAGATGTCCCAGTTCCTGGCGCAACGTTTGCACGCGGGCGAGACGCTGGAGGTGCTGACCCCCAACGGCAGCTTCCATACCAAGCTCGAACCGCAGCGTGCCAAGCGCTATGTGGCCTTCGCCGCCGGCAGCGGCATCACGCCTGTGCTGTCGATCGCCGCATCGGCGCTGGCCGCCGAGCCCCACAGCCGTTTCGTGCTGTTCTACGGTAATCGCACCGCCGCCAGCACCATGTTCCTCGACGAGGTCATGGCGCTGAAGAACCGCTTCACCACGCGCTTCTCGGTCCACTTCCTGCTGAGCCGCGAGCCGCAGGAGATCGAACTGTTCAACGGCCGCCTGGATCCAGCCAAGGTGCGCGAGTTCTCCGGTACCTTGTTCGACGTCGCCGCGGTGGATGAATTCTTCGTTTGCGGCCCCGGCTCGATGGTCGAGGACGTCAGCCGCGCGCTGCAGGAGTTGGGCGCCAAAGGCAAGATTCACACCGAGCTGTTCGCTAGCGCGAGTCCAGCGCCGGTCCAGGATCGTGCCACGGCGGCGACTGCGGCGGCACCGGATGCCAAGGACATCACCCAGGTCTCCGTCGTCATGGACGGCCGCCGGCGCAGCTTCAATATGAACACGTCGCTGGGTGAGTCCGTGCTCGATGCGGCGGCGCGTGCCGGCCTCGAGCTGCCGTATTCCTGCCGCGCGGGGGTATGCTCCACCTGTCGTTGCAAGCTCCAGAAGGGCCAGGTCACCATGGACAACAACCTGGCGCTGGAGGACTGGGAAGTGGCGGAGGGCTATGTGCTGTGCTGCCAGGCCCACCCCACCACGGCCGAGATCGAAATCACCTACGACGAGTAATCCTCCGCCATGAGCTACCAAAGCATTACGTTCGCGGTACAGGACGGCATTGCGCGCCTGACACTGAACCGTCCCGATCGGCTCAACAGCTTCACCGTCGCCATGCATGGCGAAGTGCGCGATGCACTGAGTCGCGTCACCGCCGAAGGCGGACGTGTTCTGGTGGTCACCGGCGCCGGCCGTGGCTTCTGTGCCGGCCAGGACCTGAACGATCGCGCGGTGACGCCTGGCTCTGCGGGCGTGGACCTGGGCGAGTCCATCGAAAACTATTACAAGCCCCTGGTGCTGGCGTTGCGCAATCTGCCCATGCCGGTGATTGCCGCGGTCAACGGCGTGGCCGCCGGCGCCGGCGCCAACATTGCCCTGGCCTGCGATCTGGTGATTGCCGCCAGGTCGGCGAGCTTCATTCAGTCGTTCAGCAAGCTGGGGCTGGTGCCAGATTCGGCGGGCACCTGGTTCCTGCCGCGCTTGGTTGGCAACGCACGTGCCCTCGGTCTTGCTTTCCTCGGTGACAAGCTGTCGGCTGAACAAGCCGCGCAATGGGGTCTGATCTGGCGTTGTGTCGAGGACGCGGAGTTCGGCGGCGTAGTCGAAACGTTGGCGGTGCAGCTGGCGGCGGCTCCGACTCGCGGCCTGGCGCGCACCAAGCAGGCCATCTACGAGTCGTGGGGACGCAGTCTGGAGGAGCAGCTGAACCAGGAGCGCGACTATCAGCGCGAACTCGGTCGCTCCGAGGACTACAAAGAGGGCGTCACGGCCTTCATGGAAAAACGCGCTCCCAAGTTCACCGGGGGTTGATCTTGCCGCACAGGAGCGGGCCAATGACCGATACCACTGGCGATGTCGCGGCCGACGCCACAGCTCGCGCAGCCCAGACGCTCGCCGAGCAAACCGCCCGCGCCATGTATGCCCAGGACCAGGCTTCCCGCATGCTCGGCATGAGCATCGTCGAAGTCCGCCCAGGCTATGCCCGCCTGAAAATGCGGGTACGCGAGGACATGGTGAACGGTCACAGCATTTGCCATGGCGGCCTGATTTTCACCCTGGCGGACAGCGCCTTCGCGTTCGCCTGCAACAGTTACAACCTGGTCACCGTGGCGTCGTCGGGCAGCATCGAATTTTTGCGGCCCGGCGCGCTGGGCGATGAACTGACGGCCGAGGCACAGGAGGTCACCCGCGGCCGTCGTACTGGCATCTATGACATCGTGGTGACCAATCAGGCGGGTGCGCGTGTGGCCTTGTTTCGTGGGCGCTCGCACCAGTTCGAGGGTCGCCAGGTTCATAACCCGGCGGCTTGAAGCCTGCCGCCATCGAGGCGAACACCGTGCCAGTCAAACAACCGCGTCCAGGCGATCTGGAACCGATCGAAACCGCCAGCCAGGACGAGTTGCGCGCGCTGCAGCTGCAACGGCTGAAATGGTCGGTCAAGCACGCCTATGACAATGTGCCGCATTACCGGAAGAGCTTCGAGAGCGCCGGCGCGCACCCCGACGAACTGCGCACCCTGGAAGACCTGGCCAGGTTCCCGTTCACTTACAAGAAAGACCTGCGCGACAACTATCCGTTCGGCATGTTCGCCGTGCCACGCGAACAAGTTGCGCGGGTGCACGCATCGAGCGGTACCACCGGCAAGCCCACTGTGGTCGGCTACACCAGGAACGACATCGACGTCTGGGCCTCCCTGGTGGCCCGCTCGATCCGGGCCGCGGGCGGCCGTGCCGGCGATATCGTGCACGTCGCCTATGGCTATGGACTGTTCACCGGCGGCCTGGGGGCGCACTACGGTGCCGAGAAGCTCGGTTGCACCGTCATCCCCATGTCGGGCGGTCAGACCGAGAAGCAGGTACAGCTGATCTGCGATTTCAAGCCCGACATCATCATGGTGACTCCTTCCTACATGCTGGCCCTGGCCGAGGAATTCGGGCGCCAGGGAATCGATACGCGGACCAGTTCGCTGCAAGTGGGCATTTTCGGCGCCGAACCCTGGACCGATGCCATGCGCGCCCAGATAGAAGCGCTGATGGGCCTGGACGCGGTGGATATTTACGGCCTGTCCGAAGTCATGGGCCCGGGCGTGGCCAGCGAATGCGTCGAAACCAAGGATGGGCCGGTGATATGGGAAGATCATTTCTATCCCGAAATCATCGATCCCCAGACGGGCCAGGTACTGCCCGACGGGGAACTGGGGGAACTGGTGTTCACCTCGCTCAGCAAGGAGGCTCTGCCCATCATTCGCTATCGCACCCGAGATCTGACCCGCCTGTTGCCGCCGACCGCGCGCTCGATGCGCCGCATGGCCAAGATTCTGGGCCGCTCGGACGACATGCTGATCGTGCGTGGCGTGAACGTGTTCCCGACTCAGATCGAGGAAATCATTCTCAAGATCCCGGCGCTGGCACCGCACTATGTGCTGGAAGTGACCCGCGAGGGACACCTGGATTCGATGATGGTGCACGTGGAGTGCGCGCAAGCAGGTACTGCCGTGGATGTGGCCGCCCAGGCGCAACGGCAGCTCATTCATCTGGTCAAATCCTACGTGGGTATCAGCGTTGCGGTGAACGTGGGCGAGCCAGGCACGCTGGAGCGCTCGCTGGGCAAGGCCCGGCGGGTGATTGATAAAAGGAGGCTTTGAAAGCTATGCAACTCAAGAGTTATGTGCAGGGGCGTTGGCACGCGGGTGAGCGCGATACGCAGCAGTTGCGCGATGCGACCACCGGCCAGGTCATTGCCGAGGTTTCGTCGGCCGGCATCGATTTCGTGGCTGTCCTGCGCCATGCGCGCGAGGCAGGTGGCCCGGCGCTGCGCCAGATGACGTTCCATGAACGCGCCGCCATGCTCAAGCGGCTGGCGAAGTATTTGTCGGAACACAAGGAAGAGCTGTACACACTGTCGTACGCCACCGGCGCGACCAAGACGGATTCCTGGATCGACATCGACGGCGGTTTCGGCACTCTGTTCGCCTATGCCAGTCGCGGCGCGCGCGAGCTGCCGAACAGCCGGGTGTACCTGGACGGCGATCTGGAAATACTCTCCAAGTCGGGCTCGTTCGTCGCGCAGCATATTTGCACGCCGCTGGAAGGCGCCGCCGTGCACATCAATGCCTTCAATTTCCCGGTATGGGGCATGCTGGAAAAGCTTGCGCCCACTTTGCTGGCCGGTGTGCCGGCCATCGTGAAGCCGGCCACGGCCACTTCCTATCTGACCGAACTGGCGGTACGCCGCATCATCGAGTCGGGCCTGCTGCCGGAAGGCGCATTGCAACTGGTATGCGGCAGCCTGGGTGATCTGTTCGATCATTTGCAGTGCCAGGACGTCGTGTCGTTCACCGGCTCGGCCGCCACCGCGTACAAGCTGCGCGTTCATCCGACGGTAGTGGCCAACTCGGTGCGTTTCGTTGCCGAAACCGATTCGATCAATTCCTGCGTGCTGGGACTGGACGCGGGACCCGGCGCGCCCGAGTTCGATTTTTTCGTGCGCGAAGTAGTGCGCGAAATGACCACCAAGGCGGGCCAGAAGTGCACGGCCATCCGCAAGGCAATCGTTCCCGCGCTTCACGCCGATGCCGTGGCGCAGGCGCTGCAAGCGGCGCTTGCCAAGATCGTGGTTGGCGACCCACGCCAGGAGCAGGTACGCATGGGGCCGGTGGCCGGGCAGTCGCAGCGTCGCGAAGTGCTGGGCCGCATCGTCGAACTGCGGCGTGAAGCCGAGTTGATTACCGGAGCGGGCCATCTGGAACTGGCCAATGCCGACTATGACAAGGGGGCGTTCGTCGCGCCATCGTTGCTTTATTGCCGCGATCCCAAGACGGCCCAGGCGGTGCATAGCGTGGAAGCCTTCGGACCGGTGTGCACTTTGTTGCCATACCAGTCCACGGCCGACGCCATTGCGCTGGCGCGTCGCGGTGAGGGCAGTCTGGTCAGCTCGGCCTTCACCGCCGACGATGCCATTGCGGCTGAGTTGGCGTTGGGCCTGGCGCCTTATCATGGCCGCCTGTTGATCGTGAATCGGGATTGCGCCAAGGAATCCACGGGCCATGGCTCGCCGTTGCCCTATCTGGTGCATGGCGGTCCGGGGCGTGCCGGCGGCGGCGAGGAGATGGGAGGTATTCGCGGCGTGCTGCACTACATGCAACGCACCGCCATACAGGGTTCGCCGCAAACACTCAGCGTGGTGACGGGCCGCTGGCTGCGCGGCGCCCGCCAGCTCGATCCGGGAGTGCATCCGTTCCGCAAGCCGTTCCATGAACTCAACATCGGCGACACGCTGTTGTCCGCCGAGCGTGAAGTGACAGTGGCAGACATCGAGCGCTTCGCGGCACTCAGCGGCGACAATTTCTATGCCCACATGGATGATGCTGCGGCGGCGCGGAATCCGCTGTTCGGTGGACGGGTGGCCCACGGTTACTTCCTGATCTCGGCCGCCGCCGGTCTGTTCGTCGATCCGCCCTATGGCCCGGTGCTGGGCAACTATGGGCTGGACAACTTGCGCTTCGTGAAGCCGGTCAAGCCGGGCGATCGCATCAAGGTGCGCCTGACCTGCAAGCAGAAATCGCTGCGCGCCGAGAAGGGCTGGGGCGAGGTGACCTGGGATACCGAGATCACCAACCAGGCGGGTGAAACCGTGGCGGCGTATCACGTGCTCACCATGGTGAGTGTGCACGCGGTGCCTGATTCGGTACCGGCCAGTCCCTGAGCCTGTCAATGCATATGATGAGCATGCGGCGCCAGTAGCATTTGTACTGGCGCGGCCAGGGTCCACAGCCCGAAGGCGATCATCAAGCCTGCGCTGGCGAAGCGTGACCAGCCGGCATTGGCGATGCGCTGCAGGCGGGTTGCGAAAATGCTGCTGCCCAGCATGGAGGGCAGGGTGCCGAGCCCGAAGGCGAGCATCACGCCCGCGCCATGGATCGGGCTGCCGCTCATCGCCGCCAGCAGCAGCATGGAATAGACCAGACCGCAGGGCAGCCAGCCCCATAGAAACCCCAGGGTCAGTGCGCTGCGCACGGTCGCCCCGGACTCCCGGGCGGTCAGTGGTCGAAGCTTGCGCCACAGCCTGGCGCCCAGGCGTTCGAGCGGCGCCAAGGCATTCCAGCGGAACAACAGACGTGCCGCAAGCAGCAGGAGCAGTAATCCGCTGGCTATGCGCAGGACCGCGCCGATGCGCGCCAGGTCGAGGACCAACTGCACCGTGCGGCCGAGCAGACCACACAAGGCACCCGCGGTCGCATAACCGAGAATGCGCCCAAGATGAGGCAAAGAGTTGCGCAGCACCGCTTGGAGTTGCGATCCCTCACCGCGGGATGCCTGCATTCCCAATGCTCCCGCGATGCCGCCGCACATGCCGAAGCAATGGCCGCTGCCCGCCAGGCCGGCAATCAGGGCAGCCGCCAGGGTGACGGTCGAGGCATCGCCCGGTGTCATGGCGCGCGCTGCTCTTCCTGTTCCCCGCTTGAGGTGGGGCGATCCTCCAGGGGCACCAGGCCTGGGCTGTCCATGTCATCGAACTGGTCGTGGTCCACCGCCCAGAAGAACGCCGCCGCGGCGCCCAGCAGCAGCAGCAGGGACAACGGAATCATGACCAGCAGCACATTCATGGAACCAGGCTCGCACGTTGCGAAGGCATTGGCATGGGAGTGGGCGCGCCACTGAGTTGCCGGGCCGGGCGCCGCATGGCTTTCGCCTGGCGTCCGATGCGCAGCGCATTGAGGATCACGCACAGCGAGCTCAGCGACATGCCGAGTGCAGCCAACCAGGGCGGAACGAACCCCAGGGCGGCCAGAGGCACGGCGGTCAGATTGTAGCCGAGCGCCCAGCGGTGGTTCTGACGCAGGATGGTCATGGTCTGGATCGCGGTGGCACGCGCCGTGGCGAGGGCTTCCAGGCGGTTACCCGACAATACGATATCGCTGCTGGCTTGTGCCAGCTCCGCACTGCTCATCATGGCTACGGCCACGTCGGCGCCGGCCAGCACCGGCGCATCGTTGATGCCGTCGCCCACCGCCATGACGCGAGCTCCCTTGGCGCGCAATTCTGTCAGCCAGGCAAGCTTTTCCGCGGGAAGCTGGCGCGCACGCCATTGATCAATGTCCAGCCGGGTCGCGACCTGCGCCACTTTGGCGGCGGCATCGCCGCTCGCCAATGCGATGGTCAGTCCCTGCGCACGCAGCGCATCCACCGCGGCTCTCGCGTCGGCACGCAGACATTCGCTCAGCCGGAAGGCGGCAATGGGGCCCTTTGTATCGGCCAGCAGCACTTGATCGTCGTCGATGGGCGTGGTGCCAGGCGTTTGCGCAAAATCAGGTCGCCCCAGGCGCAGCCTGCGTCCCGCCAGTTCGCCACTGATACCCAGTCCGGCTGTCGCTGTTACGTGTGTGGCGGCATCGAGGGTGGGGGTGCAGGTGGGGGTGGACGCGAACGCCCTGACCATGGCGCGTGCCACAGGATGCCGGCTGCCTTGCGCCAATGCCGCGGCCATGGCCAGCGCTGTGTCAGGCGTCGTGCCACCAAACGTCTGGAGGTCCGACACCGTCAATTCCGGTTCGGTCAAGGTGCCGGTTTTATCGAAAACCACTTGTGAAGTTTCCGCCAGGGCCTGAATCGCATCCGGTTTGACGACCAGCACGCCGTGCCGTGCCAATACGGCAATGGCCCGTGTAATGGCTGCCGGTACGGCCAACGCGAAAGCACATGGACAGGAGACCACCAGCACCGCGAGCGCCGCCTCGAAGGCACGCGCTGGATCTACGAGTGTCCAGGCGGCTGCCGTGAGCACTGTCAGCGTCAAGACCCGTGCAACGAACAGAGCCGCCGCACGATCACCGGCGCGAGCCAGTTGTGGACGCTCGGCCTGGGCCCGCTCGACCAGGGCGGCGATACCCGCCAGCGTGGTGTCCGCGCCGACCCGATCTATGCGTAGTCGCGCTGGACCTTCGATCAGAAGGCTGCCGCCGGTGAGCCGTTCGCCGCCGCGTCGCTGGATGGGAGTGGATTCGCCGCTCAACAAAGCTTCATCGACACGGCATTGCTCGCTCAGCAGCACGCCGTCGGCGGGCACGATGCCGCCTTCAGCCACCAGTGCCAGGTCCCCGGCCCGCAACTCGTGGATACCGATACGCTCGATCGACCCGTCCGCGCGCAACCGGTCGGCGCACATCGGCGTCAGGCGTGCCAACGCATCGGTCAGCTCGCCGGAGCGATGACGGGCGCGCATTTCCACGTAACGGCCTGCCAGCAGAAAGAACACGAACATGGAGACCGACTCGAAGTACACGTGGCCGCCGCCGCGCAGCGCCTCGATCAGGCTGGCTGCATAGATGAGGGCGATGGCGAGCGCCACCGGAACGTCCATGCTGAGCTGGCGTGCCGCCAAGGCACGGGCCGCGCCGGAGAAAAACGGACGGGCGGAATAGAACACCACGGGCATGGCTGCCACGAAGCCGAGCCAGCGAAACAGCTCTTGCGTGGACGTATCCAGCAGCGCGTCGGCACCGAAATACAGCACGGCCGCGTACATCATGGCCTGCATGGCACCGAAGCCGGCGACCAGCAGCCGCTTGAGAGCATCGCGGAACTCGCGGCGCCGTGCGTCATCCAGCGCTTTCGCGTGCAGCGGCAGCCCCCGGTAGCCGGTACGGGTCAGCAACGACAGGATTTGTGGCAGCGTAATGTCGGCGTGCCGCCAGACGATGCGCGCGCGACGCGACGCGGCATTCACTTGGACCTTGACCACTCCAGGCGCTGAGCCCAGTGCTCGCTCGATCAGCCAGACACAGGCGGTGCAGCGCACGCCCTCCACGAGCAGCATGGCTTCGTGCCGTTCCCGATCCAGTTCTCTGATGACATGTCGTGCCAGTTGCGGATCGAGCTGCGGCGCGCCCGCAGGTGCGGGACCGGGGGCTGGCGCGGTACGCAGTTGGTAATAGTCGCCCAGTCCCAGTGCTTCGATCCACTCGGCCGCCGCCCGGCAACCGTGACAGCACATCGGGCGGAGTTGGCCGGCAATGCGGGCGTGGACGACATCGTGTCGCGGCAAGGGCGCACGACAGTGCCAGCATTCGCTGCTGGCTGGTGTAGCCGCGACGGCTGCTGCGCTGGTCGCGGCCGGCGTATTCATGGGCCGCCGTTCGGATGAGTGGCGGGCATTCTCAACAGGCGCTCGCTGCTGACCGGCAAAGGGTCGTCCGGATACCGGGCAGCCAGCACCACCATGCCGATGCAGCCGGCGATGGAGGCGAACAGCAAACCAGCCCCCAGCCACGCCACGGGCTGGTGATACCAACGCTCACTGGACTGGCGCTCACTGGACGGGTCGGCAGCGGACCTGGTGGTCGCGTGGCGTTTCACTTGCCGAGCCCTTGGGGTCCGCTGGCATGGATCCATGCGGCGATGGCGCGCGCCTGATCATGATCGAGTCGTCCCCGCCAGGCCGGCATGACGCCGCCGCGGCCGTTGCGGATGCTTTCGGCGACCTGTGCGAAGCTGCCGCCGTACAACCAGACCCCGTCGGTCAGGTTGGGCGCGCCCAGCACCGGGTTGCCGCGTCCATCGGTGCCATGGCAGGCCGCGCATACAGTGTCGAAGCGCGTTTTGCCTGCGGCCACCCAGTCTTCCGGTGCCTTGACTCCGCTCAGGCTCAGCACGTACGCGGCGGCTTCGTTGACGCCGTCATGCCCCAGTGCCCCACCCAGCGCCGGCATGGTGCCGTTGCGGCCGTCCAGGATGCTGGTCAACAGCGTGGTGCCATCGTTGCCATACAACGAGTCGGCGTCGGTGAGCCGGGGGGCGCCGATCACTTCATTGCCTTCGGCGGCGGCTCCGTGGCAGGCGGCGCAGTTGTCCAGGAACAAGCGCCGGCCGGTGGTCGTCGCGGTCGCGTTAGCCGCCATTTCCTCGACGCTCAGGTCCCGCAGAGGCAGGGTGGCTGCCGCCACCTGGGCGGCATTGCGTTGCGTGTCGGCCTGCCACTCGCCTTGTGACGTCCAGCCCAGCAGCCCCTTGAAGCCGCCGAAGCCCGGGTAGAGCGTCAGATAGATGAAGCCCCAGATGAACATGCTGGCGGAGAACAGCACCCACCAGGTGGGCAGCTTGCGCACTCCCTCGCGCAGCACTCCATGAGCCCATACGTGGCCGGTGGTGCCGTCCGGCAGGGTGGGAATCTTGACCCGCTGTCCCCACACGAACAGGAAGAACGTGATGCCCAGGTTGAGCACCACCAGCAATTTGATCCAGCCCGACCAGAAGGAGTTCATGGGGCCTCCTTGGGCGCGCTGCGTCGCGAGCCCGCATCATCGTTCAAGTCTTGCGTCGCCAGGTCCTCCATGGCCAGATCTTCCATGGGTAGTTGCGCGAGGGCATCGAAGGTGCGCCGATGACTGGGGCGCCAGGCCCAGACCCAGATGCCCACGAAGATCGCCAGCAGGACCAGAATGCTGACGCCGATGAAGTGATTCCAGAGCGAACTCATGATTGCGGCTCGGCGGTGGTGGCAGCCGCGGCATCAGGCTGGGGGTGTCGTCCCAACCCCTGCAGATAAGCGACCAGGGCGTCCAGCTCGGTTTTGTCTTTGACCGCCTCCGGCGCCGCGGCGATTTCTTCTTCCGTGTAGGGATCGCCCAGAAAACGCAATACCCGCATGCGCGCCTGGATGTCCTGCGCATCGACCCCGGCCTTGGCCAGCCATGGATAGCCCGGCATGTTGGACTGTGGCACCAACTGGCGTGGATCCAGCAGGTGCAGGCGCTGCCATTGGTCGGAATATTTGCCGCCGACCCGCGCCAGATCCGGGCCGGTGCGCTTGGAGCCCCACTGGAACGGGCGGTCGTACACCGACTCGCTCGCCACCGAGTAGGCGCCATAGCGCTGCGTTTCGAAGCGCAAGGTGCGGATCATCTGCGAGTGACACTGATGGCAGCCTTCGCGCACGTAGACATCCTTGCCCGCCAGGCGCAATGGATCGTAGGGCTTGATCCCCGGCGCCGGCTCCACGGCGTGCGCCTTCATGAACAGCGGTGTGATTTCGGCCAGACCGCCCAGCGACACCATGATGGCGATCAGCACGCCGAGCAGGCCGGCGTGCTTCTCGATGGTTTCGAGATATTTGTAACGTGGCTGCATGTCAAGCTCGTGCCGGCAGCGGCGACGGGGTCTGGTGAGAGGTGGGTTCGGGAATCGGGACCGGGATGGGCTTGATCAGGTTGGCGCGCGCGGCCGCGGCGGTGTGCCAGAGGTTCCAGGCCATCACCACCATACCCAACAGCACCAGCACGCCGCCCAGCAGCCGGATCCAGTAGAACGGCTTGATCGCCACCAGGCTGGCCAGGAAGCTGTAAGTCAGCGACCCGTCCGGGTTGGTGGCGCGCCACATCAGTCCTTCGGTGACGCCGGCCGCCCACATCGCGATCACGTACAGCAGCAAGCCGGCGGTATGCAGGCGGAAATGCAGCTCCATGGCGGACTGCGAGTGCATGGCCGGCTGATCGAGGGCGCGCGGCGCCATGGCGTACAGCGAGCCGATGGTGATCATGGCCACCCAGCCGATCGAGCCCGAGTGCACGTGGGCCACGGTCCAATCGGTGTAATGCGACAGCGAGTTGGCCGACTTGATGGCCAGCATCGAGCCTTCGAAGGTGGAGGCGGCATAGAAGATCAGCGCCAGCACCATGAACTTGACGGCCGGGTCGGTGCGCAGCTTGTGCCATGAGCCGTCGAACGTCATCAGGCCGTTGGCGGCCGAGCCCAGGCTGGGCATGAGCAGCACCAGCGAGAACGCCATGCCCACCGACTGCACCCAGTCGGGCAGGGCGCTGTACAGCAGGTGATGCGAGCCGGCCCACATGTACACCGAGATCAGCGCCCAGAAATTCACGATGGAGAAACGGTAGCTCCACAGCGGGCGCTGCGCCTGGCGCGGCACGAAGTAGTACATCATGCCCAGGAAGCCGGCGGTCAGGAAGAACGCCACCGCATTGTGCCCGTACCACCATTGCACCATGGCGTCGACCACGCCGGAATAGATCGGGTAGGACTTGAACAGCGACACCGGCACGGCCAGGTTGTTGACGATGTGCAGCAAGCCGACTGCGATGATGAAGGCGCCGTAGTACCAGTTGGCCACATAGATGTGCTGGATGCGCCGCCGCGCCAGCGTGGCGAAGAACACTGTGCCGAAGCTCACCCACACCACCGCGATCAGTATGTCGATGAACCATTCCGGTTCGGCGTATTCCTTGCTCTGGGTGATGCCGAACGGCATGGTGGCCATGGCCAGCACGCAGACCAGCTGCCAGCCCCAGAAGGTGAAATTGGCGAGCCGCCCCAGCGCCAGCCTGGTATGCCCGGTGCGCTGTACCACGTAGTAGCAGGTGCCCATCAGGGCCGAGCCGCCGAAGGCGAAAATCACGCCAAAAGTATGGTTGGCGCGGATGCGGCTGAAAGTCAGCCAGGAGACGTCGAAGTTCAGTGCCGGCCAGGCCAGCTGCCCGGCCGCCAGGACTCCGATGGACATGCCCACGATGCCCCAGACGGCGGCGGCGAGCAGGAACAGGCGAACGACATGGTCGTTGTATTTTTCGGTGGTCGGCATTGCGGGGGCGCTGAGCGGTGCGGTGCGGCAAGGTACACAGGAATGCGTCGCGACCCACTAAGGGGTGCCCGAAAATCGATGCGAGGTAGCACGGAGAGGGCTTATTGCTGATTTAATGTCAGGTGCATGCGCACCAGATGGGCCACCGAGCGGGCACCCATCTTTTCCATGACATTGGCACGATGAATCTCCACCGTGCGCTCGCTCAGCTCCAAGTCGATGGCAATGACCTTGTTGGCCTTGCCGTCGACGATCAGCCCGAACACTTCCCGTTCGCGCGGCGTCAGGGATTCGGCGCGGCGCCGCAGGTCCGCCAGGCGTTCGATGGCGGCCCGGTTCTCGGCATCCTGCTTGAGCGCGCCGTTGATGCGGTCGAGCAGGTCCTGGTCGCGGAACGGCTTGGTGAGGAAGTCGAAAGCGCCGTCCTTCATGGCCTGCACGGCCATCGGAATGTCGCCGTGGCCGGTGATGAAAATGACCGGCAGCATGGCGCCGTGCCGGTTGAGCTGCTGCTGTACTTGCAGGCCGCTCATCTGGGGCATGCGAATGTCCAGCACCAGGCAGGCGTGCTGGTCCGGATCGTACTTGTCCAGGAAATCGGTCGGGCGGGCGAAGGCCACCGGCGTGTAGCCCACGGTGCGCAACAGCAGCGCGATGGCCTGACGCATGCTGTCATCGTCGTCGACGATGTAAATGGTGGGAACGCGCTGGGTTGCTTCATTCATCACAGGTTCTCGAGTCGCCGGACCCCGCCAAGTCTAATGATTTCAGGGCGGCGACGGGGATTCTCCCGCGGGCAGACGGAACCAGAAGCGGGCGCCGCGCCCCGGCAGATTGTCGAAGCCGACACTGCCCTGGTGGGCCTCGATAATGGCACGGGTCGAGGCCAGGCCCAGGCCAGTGCCCCGGCTCTTGGTGGTGAAAAACGGATGGAAGATGCGCCCGCGGTGCTCGGCGGTGACGCCGCTGCCACTGTCCAGTACCGCCACCTCCACTTCATAGCGATCGGCCGTGACCGTGATGCGCACCTCGGGCCGGTCGGCCTGATTGCTGGGCTCGCTGGCCTCGAACGCGTTCTGGACCAGGGTGAACAGCACATGCTGGATGCGCAGCCGGTCGATGCTGACGTCGGGCAGCGGCGCGGCGATTTCGATGACCAGGCGGCCGCCGGTGCGCAGCGCCAGCAGTTCCAGCACCGCCGACAGCTCCTGCACCACATCGCGCATGGAACTGAGCGTGCGACTGGGAGAGTCCTGGTTGAACAGGTGGCGCACCCGTCGGATGCCGTCGCTGGCGCCGAGCGCTTCCTTGACGATCAATTGCAACACTTCCCGGGCGGCATCGATCATGGGATCGGCCCGGTTCAGCATGCGCTCGGCGGTCTGGGAGAAGGTGACGATGGCGCCCAGCGGCTGATTGAATTCGTGGGCGATGCCGCTGGCCATTTCTTCCAGCACCGAGGCGCGCGCGATGGTCATGAGTTGTTCGACCAGCTCGTGCGGACCCGGTTGTGGGCCCGGTTCCTGTGGTCCTGGCGCAGATGAATCAGGCGGGACGGTACGGCGCGGCGCGATACCGGCCGCGGCCGGCGGCGTCAGGGGCGTGCTCGATTTGTGGGTTGATGCGGTCACGACCTCCAAGCCTGCCTCATGGCGAGCACGGGTGCATCTGCGCGAATCCCGCAGCCGGCTACGCTGTGTTCCTTAGAGGGCGTCCATATTATGATGGCGGCCATGCTTGCAGGGCGCATGGCGCGAGATGGATGAACTGACCCAGATTACCCAGCATCTGCTGCGATCCTCTCCCGACGCCCTCATCGTGATCGACGATGGGGGGTCGATCCACTTCGCCAACGACACGGTGACCGAACTGCTGGGACATCGACCCGGCGACCTGGTGGGTCGGTCGGTGGATACCCTGGTGCCCGAGCGCTTCCGCCGGCGCCACGAACGGCACGTGGCCGGTTTCATGCTCGCCCCGAGCAACCGTGAAATGGGGGTACGCCTGGCGCACTTGTTCGCCCTGCGTGCCGACGGCACGGAGTTTGCCGCCGACATTCGCCTGGCGCCGTTCCGGGTGGCGGGCAAGCTGTTCGTCGCCGCCGCGATCCGGGACAACACCGAGCGCAGCCGCATCAACGACGAGTTGGTGGCGGCGCGCGAGGAGGCGGATCGCGCCAATCGCGCCAAGAGCCGATTCCTGGCCATGGCCAGCCATGACCTGCGCCAGCCGCTGCAGGCCATCCGCATCCTGAATGCCGCCATGACCAAGCTGGCGCACGATCAGGAGCTGGGAGTGTTGCTGCGCCACCAGGAAACGGCGATCGAAAGCACCATCCGCCTGCTCAATGCGCTGCTGGACATCAGCCGCCTGGAGTCGGGCGCCATCGAGCCGCAACGCGCGGCGGTTTCCTTGCCGTTGCTGCTGGAGGAACTGCGTGGCGAGTTCGAGTCGGTGGCCCGTGCCCGTGGTTTGCAGCTGCAGGTCGAGGCATTGCCAGTGACCGTGTTCACCGATCGCACCCTGCTGCACCAGTTACTGCAGAACTTGCTGGGCAACGCTATCAAGTACACCGATGCCGGGTCGGTGACGGTGGATTGCCGGGTCGTGGCGGGCGGCACGCTGCGGGTGACGGTGCGAGACACCGGCATCGGGATTCCGGCAGACAAGTTGGCACGCATCTTCGATGAGTACTATCAGGTCGATACGCATGGCACCAAGCGCTTCGGCGTGGGCCTTGGGCTGGCCATCGTGAAGGAAGTGGCGCGCCTGCTGGGGTTCGAGGTTGCCATTACCTCGCGTGTGCAGGAGAGCACGGAGGCGGTGGTGAGCATCCCGCCGCAATCGTTCAGCGTCGCGCCCGCCGTCAATCCGACTCCCGATGGCGATGTCGCCAGTGGTGCGGCCGCGCGGCATGCCGGCCGGGTGATCCTGGTCGAGGATAATGAAGGGGTGCGCGTTGCCACCGAGTTGTTCCTGCGGCTGGAAGGCTACGAGACCTTGAGCGCCGCATCGCTGGCCGGGGCGGAGGAATTGCTGGCGCAATTGCGACCGGGCGACGTGGTGGTGGCCGACTATCACCTGGACAGCAGCCACACCGGCCTGGACGTGCTGGCCAGCGCCCGTCAGTACTGCGGCCTGCCGGTGCCGGGGGTGATTCTGAGCGGCGATCTGCCATCGGTGCTGCGCTCCATCGACACACCGCCGCCCGGAACCCGGTTTCTCGGCAAGCCCGTGGATACCCGGGCGCTGCTGGAGGCCATCGATGAACTGAGCGCCGGCAGCGCGGCCCTGGAGCGGGCCAGGGCCAACTAGCGGGCGGCGCTACACACCGGACAACGAAATGCTCACCGGGCAATGGTCGCTGCCCATGACGTCGGCGTGAATGGCCGCGCTCTTGACCGACTTGCGCAACGCCTCGGAGACCAGCACGTAGTCGATTCTCCATCCCACGTTGCGGGCCCGGGAGTTGGCGAAATGGCTCCACCAGGAGTAATGGCCGTTGCCCTGGGTGAACAGGCGGAACGTGTCGACGAAGCCGGCGTCGAGCATATTCTGGAAGCCCTGACGCTCCTCGTCGGTGAAACCTTTCTTGCCGCGATTGGGTTTGGGGTTGGCGAGGTCCAGCTCGGTGTGCGCCACGTTCAGGTCGCCGCAGAACACTACCGGTTTCTTTTGCTGCAGCTGTTTGCAATAGTCGAGGAACGCCGGGTCCCAGTGCTCGAAGCGCAGCGGCAGCCGGCTCAGGTCGTCCTTGGCGTTGGGGGTGTAGACCGTGACCACGTACAGCTGGTCGTATTCGGCGGTCACCACCCGGCCTTCGTCGGCGGCGTCGCGTTGCAGTTCGTCGGCGAATTTGAAACGCTTGGCGAACGAGTCAGGGAAGCCGTTGACCACGTTCAACGGTTCGCGCTTGGAGAATATGGCGGTACCGGAATAGCCTTTCTTGAGCGCCGAGTTCCAGTATTCGTGGTAGCCCGGCAGGTCGATCTCGATCTGGCCGCGCTCCGCCTTGGTCTCCTGCAGGCACAGGATGTCGGGTTGGTGACTGGCGAGGAAGGGCTGGAACAGGCCTTTCTTGAGCACGGCGCGGATGCCGTTGACGTTCCAGGAATAAATTTTCATTGAGCGGTCTCGCAACAGGACTGGGTTTGCATGGAAATCATTATCGACTTCGTCGCGGTACGTCGCATCGCCTCGCAGGAGTACCGGCAGGCCGGTGCCGAGATCGCGGCGCTGGGGCCGGTGGCCGCCTATCGGAACTCACAGCGGCGTCACGACCAGCGCCTCGCGGCGGCACCCGACGCAACCAGCCTGGCTTGTCAGCCGGGGTGCGCCTGGTGTTGCTACTTCTCGGTGGATCTGCGGCCGGCCGAAGTCTTTCACATTCTGGATTTCATCGAAAGCCATTGGGCCCCGCAAGCGCGTGAGCGGCTCAGGGCCGAGATCGAGACGAACAGCGCGGTACTGGCGACTCTGGATGAGGTCGAGCGCATGCGACGCAATGTCAAATGCCCGTTCCTGTCCGAGGGACGCTGCGGCATTTACGCCGCCCGGCCGCAGACCTGTCGCAACTATCACGCCACCGACGCGGCGGGCTGTCGTAAATCGTTCGAAGAACCTGACAACCTTGACATCGATCCGGAATTCGCGCCCCTGGTGTACCAGGCCGGCGGCGCCCATGTGGACGCCTTTTCCAAGGCGCTGCACGATGCCGGCTACGACATCATGGCGTTCGAGTTGAATACCGTGCTGGCCGCGGCCATGGGCGATGCCGAGGCGCGGCGGCGTTTCGAAGCCCGGCAGCCCGCCTTCCCACAGTTGTCCGGTACCGAGGTGCCGTTCGAATTTCTGGACGAGGCCGACTGATCGTTTCAGTGCCGTATGAAGGACGTGATGCCGTTCATCAGCATCTGCACGCTGATCATGACCAGCAGCATGCCCATCAAGCGCTCCATGGCGATCAGGCCGCGTTGTCCCAGCACCCGATAGAAGAATGGCGCGGCCAGCAGGATCGCGGCGCTGAGGGCCCAGGCGGCGGTGACCGCCAGCCATAAGTCCCAGGTGGCGCCGGGTTCCGAGCGCTGTAACAGCAACAGCGCCGCCAGCGCTGATGGTCCGGCAATGAGGGGTATCGCCAGCGGTACCACGAATGGCTCACCCTGCAGTTCCTCGCTGTGCGAGCCGCTCGGAAAGATCATCCGCAGCGCGATCAGGAACAACACGATACCGCCGGCAATGCTGATGGTCTCCGGATCGAGCTGCAGGACATTGAGAATGTACTGGCCCAGGAACAGGAAGGTCAGCAGCACCCCATAAGCGATGGCCACTTCCCGGATCAGGATGATGCGCCGGCGTTCGGGCGGCACGTTCTTGAGCACCGACAGGAAAATCGGAATGTTGCCCAGCGGGTCCATGATCAGGAACAGGGTGACGATGGCCGAGGTGATGTCGCTCATGGCGCGATTGTGGCACGAGCCGGATTGGCCCGCTCGATGGATGAGTGCAGAATGACCGTCTCACTCCACGGTTCGTCCTTGCCTTGCGCGGATTCATTCTTCAAGCCAGCTATCGCGTCGTCACCGGGCCGGCTGGTCAGCGGGTGCCGGTGGTGCATTTATATGGACGTCTGGAAGACGGCGCCACCTTCCTGGTGCGTGACGATCGGCCGCGGCCCCATTTTTACATCAAGGCGGCCGATGCGGCGCGGGCTCGCGGCTTGCGTGTACCGGAACCACAAGACACCGACCGGCGCACATTTTCGGGTGCCCGGGTGTGTCGCATCGAGGCCCAGGCCCCGCCGGATGTACCTGAGATCCGCGACCGCTTGCATGCCGCCGGCATCGACACTTTCGAGGCCGATGTCCGTTTTGCCGTGCGCTATCTGATCGAGCGCGGTATCAAGGGAGGCTGTGAAATCGACGGTCAGGCGGTGGCCGGCGGCGGGGTCGATTGGATATTCGACAACCCGACGCTGCGGCCCGCCAGCGTACAGGTCGAACCCCGGGTGCTGTCGTTCGATATCGAAACCGATGCGCGGGGCGAGCGGCTGCTGGCCATCTCCCTCTATGGCCCGGAGGTCGACGAAGTGCTGATCGTGGACGGCAGCGGGCGGGCCATGCCCGAGCGGGCGGTGCCATGCGCGAACGAGTTCGCCGCCCTGGATGCGTTTTGTGCACGCGTCAAGCAGCTCGATCCCGACGTGCTCACCGGCTGGAATCTGATCGATTTCGACCTGACGGTGTTACAGCGTATTGCGACGCGCGTACGTCATCAGTTGCCGCTGGGACGCGATGCCGGAGGCATGCGCATTCGCAAGGCCGAGGGTTACTTCGGCAGCGGCCAGGCCAGCATTCCGGGGCGGCTGGTGCTCGACGGCATCGATCTGTTGCGGGGGGCTTTCGTGCGCATGGAGGATTACTCGCTGGACGCGGTGGCGCGCGCAGTGCTGGGGGAGGGCAAAGCGGTGGCCGGCGATGTCGGCGACCGGGTGACGGAGATTCTGCACAACTATCGCCACGACCTGCCCGCGTTCGCGCTTTACGCCCGTACCGATGCGCGCCTGGCCTACGAGATAGTGCGCAAACTCAATGTGATTCAGTTGGCTTTCGCGCGCAGCCAGCTCGCAGGCATGACTCCCGACCGGGTGGCCGCCAGCATTGCCTCGTTCGACTTCGTGTATCTGAGCGAACTGGAGCGGCGACGCATCGTCGCTCCCACGGTACGTTCCGGCGATTCGAGCGTCCACGCCGCGCAGCAGGGCGGGCATGTGTTGGAGCCCGTCACCGGCCTGCACAGTCATGTCTGGGTGTTCGATTTCAAGAGTCTGTATCCGAGCCTCATCCGCACCTTCAATATCGATCCTTTGTCGTATGTGGCCGCCGCCGGCGCGCGGGAGGATTTGATTCAAACGCCGGGCGGCGCATTCCGGCGCGCACCGGCCATATTGCCGGGACTGCTGGATGAGTTGTTTCCCCGTCGTGAGGCGGCCAAGCAGGCCGGCGACGCCGTGGCGGCCAATGCCATCAAGATCCTGATGAATTCGTTCTATGGTGTGCTCGGTACTTCGGCTTGCCGCTTCTACAATCCCGCGCTTGCCAACTCCATCACCGGTTCGGGTCGCGAAGTGCTGCTGTGGTCCAAGCGCTGGTTCGAGTCGGAGGGCTTCGTGGTGTTGTACGGCGACACCGACAGCCTGTTCGTGCATTCAGGTGGCACCGACCCGCGACAGGTCCACGAACAGGGTCGGCAACTGGCCAAGGCGCTGAACGAGCAACTCGCGAGCTACATCCAGCGACGCTGGGCCGTGACCAGCCGGCTGGAATTGAAATTCGAGAAGCTTTACTTGAAATTATTCCTGCCGCCGGCGCGGCACAGCACTCGCGGCGCGAGCAAGCGCTACGCCGGACTGCTGCATGACAAAGGGCCGGAAGCGGTGGAGTTCATCGGCATGGAGGTGGTGCGGCGTGATTGGACCGCGCTGGCCAAACAGGTGCAGCGGGAGCTTTATTTGCGCTTGTTCACCGACCGGCCGGTGGATTCGTATCTGGCGGAGATGGTGCGTCGCGTGCGGGATGGCACACTGGACGACCAACTGGTCTACCGTAAAAGCCTGCGCAAGGAGGCCGGCGAGTACACCGCGACCACGCCACCACACGTGGCGGCGGCCCGCAAATCGACCAAGCCCCTGGGGCGCACCATCAGCTACGTCATGACCAGCGCCGGTGCCGAGCCGCTCGACAATGTGCAGCATCCTTTGGACCGCGAACACTATGTGTTGAAACAGATCAAGCCGGTGGCCGAGCCGGTGTTGACCTTGATGGGACTGGATTTCGAGCGCGTGATCGGGGATAGCAGGCAGATGGATATGACATTCATATGACCTGGGGGTCGGACTCCTGTTCGCCCCAAGTGCTCGCATCAAAAGGCGTGGCTTTTGCTGCTCGCTCGCCACCTGCGGCGGCGGGGCACATCCATGTGCCCCTCACGTTGTTCGGGCCGTGAGGAGGAACGGAGGCTTGACAGAGGATGGATGCCTCGGAGGGTGCCGGTGAAGGGTATCGATGCGGGCATCCCGGGCTCTCTCGGGGGTGACGAAACATGAAAGGCACGCATGTGCCTCGCGTCGTGGCACAGGGACAGGCCGAACATAGGAGCTAGGGATGCCCCATCGATACCCTTCACCGTCCCCTGGCGGCAAAGAGCAGCGGCCGCGCTGACGGTAGTCCAATAACGTATTCGCAGAGGAGTTCGGAGAGCGAAGCGTGGACGTGAGAGTCTGGCGGGATGAGTGCGTTCCGATCTTAAACAATTCCCGCAAGGCGTAATGAGTACAAATACTCATCATGAAATCTTCATCTGTGTGAGGGGATTCTTCTCGATTTGTCGCTTAACCCTATAAGCAGACGCAAAACCGCCTGAGCCGGTTTTGTATTGATGACATAACAATGGAGGTTCTATGGCAAGCCGGCGATGGTGGGCGGTTGGCGCGTACGTGTGGGTGGCCCTGCTGAGTGCGACGGTGCAGGCCGGGGTGGGGCGAACAGCCGGTGGGGCATCCGTGGGGCAAGCCGGCGACAGCCAGTACTCGATTCCCTTGCGGGCGCCTGCCGGAACCCATGGGCTGACCCCGCAGCTCAGTTTGGATTACAGTGACCGCAGTGGGGATAGCCTCTTAGGGGTAGGTTGGAGCCTGGGCGGGCTATCGGCCATTGCTCGGTGTAACAAGACGTTTGCTCAAGATGCAGCGACCGCGGCACCCGCGCTGACCGCCACCGATGCGTACTGCCTGGATGGCGCGCGCCTGCGGCTGACGGGAGGTACCTATGGCGCCGCTGGCTCCATCTACCAAACCGAGCTCGAGCGCTATGCGCGCGTGCGCATCAATACGGCGGATACGACCGGGCCGTTGTCCTGGGAGGTCTATACCAAGGAGGGCCTGATCTACGAGTACGGCTACACGGCGGATTCGCGTATCGAGAGCTTAGGGACAACGGCGGTGCGCACCTGGGCCGTGAACAAGATTCGTGACCGCGTGGGTAACTACATCCAGTTCTCGTATCTGGAAGACACCGCCAACGGCAGCTACCGGCCAAGCGAGATTCTGTACACCGGGCATGCCTTGGTCACCCCGCTGACCCAGATCGTGTTCGTCTACGAGGCGCGGGCCACCAACAATTACCTGCAGGAGTACGTCGCGGGCGGCAAGATCGAGCAGCGCTATCGGCTGGATCGGATCGAGGTGCAGTACAACTCGGCGTTCGTGCGTAAATGGGAGCTGACCTATGCCGCGTTGGGCACACCGCCACGCAGTCGGTTGGCCTCGGTGCAGGAGTGCGGCAGCGCCTCCGATTGCCTGCCGACGACGTCCTTCACTTACCAGGCGGGCACGTCGGGGCTGGAGTCCCCGGTGGTCACGACCGCCACGAGCGCGGTGCCGGTTGACTTGAACGGCGACGGTCGCGATGACGTGGCGTATTACGCCGGCGGTGTGTGGCGAGTGATGTGGGCCAACAGCAGCGGCAGCTTGGATGCAGCGGTTAGCACCGGATATACGAGTGCTGCCGCCGGTGGTGTGCGGGTAGTGGATGCTTATGGCACGGGCCGGCAACAGCTTGCGGTCGGCGTGGGCGGTGGCAACTGGTGGCTGCTGGGTCACAACGGGTCGAGCTTCACGACCCAGAACACCGGCATCGCGGTGACCAACACCTTGCACGTGGATGCCACGTTTGCCGATGTGAATGGCGATGGCCGCGATGACTACATCACGGGAGTCAACAAGTCGGTGTCGGTGCGCTTGAACACCTCCACGGGCGGGGCGCCGTCGTTTGCGGCGGCGACGGTATGGTACACCGTGACGGGGTTGTACAAGACGGTCAACCCCGACAGGGTCTTTCTCGCCTCGTACAACCAGAAGGCCTCTGCGATGCGCCGCCTGGATTTGAACGGCGACGGCCGAGAAGAGGTCTACCTGCAGACCCGCTATAACAGTTGCGGGACCGAGCCGGGCTGTCCGCCGTCCTACACCTATACCTGGGTGGTCTTGGCGGCGAATGGGCCGGCGAGCTTCGGCAGTTTGACGGCCACGACGGGGTATCGACCGCCGTATTTTGGGGACTTCAACGGCGACGGACTGAGCGATGCGGCGTTCTACAGTACGGGGGGCTCGTGGACACTGCGCTTCGGCACCGGCTCAGGGGTGCCCGGGTCCGTCTACAGCCCGGTATTCGCCACCGGACAGCCGTTCGTGGGCCCGGAAGAAAGCGCGGTGGTGGTGGATTGGGACGGCGATGGGCTGTCGGATATCTTGCAGCCCAACAGCGGCAACTGGTGGCTGCTGCGCTCGAATGGGGTCACGCTGGAAGCGGCGGTGAACACCGGGATGAGTGCGGTCTACCTGCCTGACGCGTCTGCCGTGGACGTGGATGGCAAAGGAATGGGCGGGATGCTCTCGAGCAACGGCACCGTCGTGACCTACCAGCGCCGGCTGGGCGAGCGCCCCGATGCGCTCGCTACTGTGACCGATGGGCTGGGTAACACGCTCTCATTTACCTACCAACGCACCAATGCGGCCAGCGGCGGGTGCTATAGTCGCAGCGGCACGACGCCGGCGTTCCCCGTGCGGCCCTTCCTGGGGGCGCTGCGGGTGGTGTGCAGCGTCAGTGCGAGCAATGGGATTGGCGGCACCTACACCACCAGCTATACCTATCAGAACGCCAACCTGCATCTGCAGGGCCGCGGGTTCCTGGGGTTCGAGAAGCGCACCGCCAGCGACAGCCGCAATGGGTTGCGGACCACGCTCACTTTCAAGCAGGACTATCCCTATATTGGCGCGGTGGCCAATGAGCTGCTACAGCAGTCCGGCGGCACCACAGTGCGCGATGTGACAAACACCTGGATCCATGCCACCTTCGGGACCGGCACCACGGCCCGCGCGTTTCCGTATGTCCAGCAGCGTGTCGCGAAAGACTATGAGGTGGGCGGCACGATCAACGGACAGCTGCTGCGCACGACCACCACCACGGTGGTGATGAATACGGCGAGCGGCACCGCCGCGGATACCACCACCACGGTGGCAGAAGGCAACTTGGCCAACGGGCTGAATGCGGGCGATACCCACACGAGCCGGGTCTACCACTCCTCGCTTCTGAACGACACTCCCAACTGGTGTCTGGGGCGCCCGCAGACCACCGAGGTGACGAATAGCCATACGATGACCTCGGGCACGGCCATTACGCGGACCACTAGCACGACCTGGGATGGACTGTACTGCCGGCCGACCCAGCGTGTGGCGGAGCCCAGCAGTTCCACCGTCAAGGTGACCACGGACGTAGGGTACGACAGCTTTGGCAATGTGAACTCGCAGAGCGTGACGGGCATCGGCATGGCCACCCGCACCACCAGCACGAACTGGGGCAGCGATGGACGTTTTCCTCGCACGGTCACCTATCCGTTGACCCCGGCCATCGGGCTCGGCTGGGACGCGGCTACGGGTTGGCAGACCAGCCAGACCGATGCCAATGGCTTGATCACCCGTTGGTTGTACGACGGGTACGGCCGGCGCACCAAGGAGACGCGGCCCGACGGGACTTACACCACCTGGGGCTGGACCGCGACCACCACCTGCGGTTCGCGTGCCAAGTACGCCATCTCCGAGACCGCCTATGCCAGCACCGGCAGTGCGATCCTCACCACCCACCGCTACCAGGACAGCTTCGAGCGCCCGGCGTTCGAACTGCGCGGCGGCTTTTCCGGGGGATACGATGCGACCTCGCGCACCTATGATGCCTTAGGTCGCGTGGCTACCGAGGGGGCGCCGTTCCCGGCCACGAGTTGCAGCACCAATACGCCGCTGTTCAACACCACCTACACGTATGACCTGCTGAACCGGCGGACTCAAAGCGCACGGCCGATCTCGGATAGCAACCCCACGATCCAAACCACCACGGCCTACTACGAGGGCCTGACCACCCGGCAGGTGGATGCGCTGGGTAAGCAGAGCACCCAGGTCGTCACGGCGATGGGCACCCTGGCGCGCTCCACGGATCATAATGGCTATTACCAGAACTTTGACTACGACGCGTTCGGGAACCTCAAGCAGGTGACCGACAGCCAGAGTAATATTCTCCAGTCTGCGGTGTACAACGTGCGCGGCATGCGCACCAGCCAGACCGACATGGACCTAGGCGCCTGGAGCTTTACCCCCGATGCGCTCGGGGAGATCGTCTCGCAGACCGATGCCAAGGCCCAGACCACGACGTTCGTCTATGACACTTTGGGACGAATGACTTCGCGGACCGAAGCCGAGGGCACCAGCACCTTTACCTTCGGCACCTCGGCCACCGCCAAGAACATCGGCCAGCTCGCCTCGATGTCGGGCCCGGGCGGCTACGGCGAAAGCTACACCTATGACGTCTACAGCCGGCCGCAGACCACTACCATTACGGCGGACACGAGCTACGTCTATGACTACGCGTACAACACCCAAGGGACCCTAGACACGCTGACCTACCCGGTGAGTTTCACGATGGTCTTGCCGACAGGCACCATCAACTACCGCTTGAAACTGCAGTACGAGTACCAGGCGGGCCGGCTGTTGCGGGTCAACCTCGATGGGGGCACGGTGCTCTGGCAGGCCAATGCCATGGATGCGCGCGGTCATGTGATCGATGAGTTCTTAGGCTACGACATCCAGACCATCCGTGGCTACGATGCCATTACAGGACAGATCGACTATATCCAGACCGACACGAGCAGCGGCAGCTCGATCCAGAACTTGAGTTATACCTGGGATCAGGTGGGTAACCTGACTCAGCGTCAGGATGTGCGTCAATCGCTCACTGAGCGCTTCTACTACGATAACCTGCATCGACTGGATTACTCCACGCGCAATGGCGTCACCAACCTCGACATGGCGTATGACGCGCTGGGCAACATCACCAGTCGCTCGGACGTGGGCACCTACGCCTATCACGCCACCAAGAAGCATGCGGTGGCCAGCACCAGTGGCACGATCGCCAATACCTACACGTACGACGCCAACGGCAACATGGCGACCCGTAACGGGGTAACCACCACCTGGACCAGCTACAACTTGCCGAACAAGGTCTCGCAGAGCGCGACGACCTGGAGCCAGTTCTCGTACACCCCGACGCGGCAGCGCTGGAAACAGCAGATTTCCGACGCCGGCAATACCGAGACTTGGTATTCCATCGGCGGGTTGATGGAGAAGCGCTATATCACGTCCACCAACATAGAGTATCGTCACCAGATCCAAGTGGGCGGCACCACGGTGGCGATCTACACGCTATCCACCCCGTTGGTGGAGGGGTTGTACTACGTGTCGCGAGATCACTTGGGCAGCACGAACGTCATCATGGACCCCGTCGGTGCGGCACTGGTGGATGAGAGCTTCACGGCGTTCGGTTCGCGCCGGGGCAGCACCTGGACGGGCGCGCCCAGTGCTGCCGATGTCACCCAGATCAAGGCCACCACCCGGCGCGGGTTCACGGACCATGAGCACCTGGATCACCTGAACCTGATCCACATGAACGGGCGCATGTTCGACCCGGTGATCGGCCGGTTCATGTCGGCCGATCCGTATGTGCAGGATCAGACCCTGACGCAGAGTTTCAATCGCTATAGTTATACCTCCAACAATCCATTGAGTTACGTCGATCCCAGTGGGTTTGGGGCGTGCAGCTTCGTTTTGGAATATCTCGGCTTGGTTGAGCATGCGGCCTTTCAGTCGGGAACACCGTGCATGGATCCACCGGACTGGTCGTTTCCGCTCTTCCCTACGCCCGAACCGCCGCCCTACTTACCGCCCGGAGGTCCAGGAGTTCCGCTGCCGCCGAAGCAGCCTGATCCACCGGTTCCTGCGCCAAAGGACGACGGAGAGGGGGAGCCGCGGACTCAGACGCCGGGAAAGTGTCCGAATATGGCGCCAAGAACAGCAGGACAATACGCTAAGCAGTTTGTCAACGACACTACATCGACGATCCTTGGAATCGCTGACACATTCACGTTCGGTGGCTACACAAAAATGACCGAGGCGATGGGGTTCGGAACGGTCAATCATGACTTGGCTTATAACGCTGGGCTGTATGGAACAGCGGCTATCAGTGGAGGGCGTCTATTGTACGCAGGTGCTTCATCGGCTATTCAGTACGTGCCGGCGATTTCAGCTGTTGACGCAGTTGCTGCCCGCAATACGTTGAAGGGAGTTTTCAGCACTCTGGGAGCGGATCATCCGCGTGCCTATTCAGCGAGCAGCATGATCGCGAAATATGGATCGGAGACTGAAGTCATTAAGGCGGCGTCGCGCACGAATGCGAGCTTGAACACGGCGGCGGCGGAGCTGAGTTACTCGGCCGCCTCTCAAACTGGTGTATCAGGTTGTCCATAGTATGGGTGTTGCAATGAACTCAGTGAATTCAAAGAAGTCTATGCAATTTCGTAGCATTCTTTATGGTATGTGGTTTGGCGCGTTATTGGGAGGAGTATTGGTCACCACGCTTCAAGGTTTATTTTATGGTGAGTCGTTGTGGATCGACGCAGGTGCAATGATGAGAAACACCGCAGTTTATGTTCTGCCGCTCGTTGTAATTGCAAGCTTTACGCTACTTCGTCTTTTAGTGCGCCATAACCTCCTGCACTTTGTTGGCTTTACAGGTGCGGGCGTTATTGCTGGCGTGGTGATTGCTCTGCTTTATCTGTTTGCCAGTCATGTGCTGAGCTGGTTCCCTCCTGCGACTATGATGTCGATGGCTTATGTTTTTTGCTCTGCTGTCGTTGTGGCTTGGTCGGTATGGTTGATGAGTCTGGTGATAGAGATAATTGATCTTAGGCGCGGTGTGACACGGTAAGAAGTGGAATTCTCAGGATTACGTGGAGGTTGCGTGCAAGTTCCGCAATTGGACTTGACCCGCTTTGGTGGACACGTCATGTTCGCAAAGCGAGGGTCACACCATGGCATCCAGAGCGAGACGATACACGCCGGAATTCCGGCGTCAAATGGTCGAGTTGGTGCACGCTGGGCGCAGTTTCGCGGAGCTGCAGAAGGAGTTTGGAGTCACCGGCTGGTCGATTCGGCAGTGGGTTAAACAAGCCGCTCGTGAGGTCGGCTGAGGCGATGGAGGGCTGACGACGGCGGAGCGAGAGGAGCTGGCGCGGTTGCGACGAGAGAATCGTAAGCTGCGTGAAGAACGAGACATCTTGGCAAAAGCCGCGGCCTGGTTTGCCAACGAGCAGCCCGCGACACTGAAGCGCTCTTCGGGTTCGTGAAGGCAAACCAGGACCACTACAAAGTACGGCTGATGTGTCGAATGCTTCAGGTCTCGGTCAGCGGCTTCTATGCGTGGCGGGAACGGCCGTTGTCGGCCCGAGCTCGCGCGGACATCGCGCTGCTGGCTAAGATTCATGAGATCCACCGGCACAGTAAGGGACGCTATGGCGCGCACGGCATCCATGTCGGCTGCAAGCGTGTGGCGTGGTTGATGCGGGAAAACGGTATCCGCAGCATCATAGCACCGTCGTTCGTGGTGACCACGACCGCGAATGCTGCTGCGACCCTTAGCGAAGATCTGGTTAATCGGCAGTTCAAGGCAGATGGACCTGATCAGTTGTGGGTTGCGGGTGTGGCCTATATTCCGACCTGGGCGGGGTTCTTGTATCTGGCCATCGTGCTGGATGTGTTTACACGCAAAATCGTCGGCTGGGCGATCGAGGATCACTTGCGCACACAGCTAGTGTTGGCCGCGCTGAACACGGCGTTGGCACAACGGCAGCCGAGCGGTGTCATCCATCACAGTGATCACGGATGCCAAGGTGGATTCAACTGGTCGGCGCAACAGTAGGCTGATGAACAGATCTTAGATAATCATTCAGTGCCTCGGCGGGTGTTCTCCAGCCGAGTGTTTTCCGAGGTCTAGTGTTCAGCGCGTGGGCAACGGCTCCGATTTGTCGAGCACTCCAGCGAGAAAGATCAGTGCCCTTGGGGAAGTATTGCCTCAACAGGCCGTTGGTATTCTCGTTCGTGCCCCGCTGCCAAGGACTATGGGGATCGGCGAAGAAGACCTTGACCCCGGAGTCGACAGTGAAGCGTGCGTGATCGGATAGCTCCTTGCCTCGATCCCAGGTCAATGATCGCCACAACTCGGCAGGCAGCTTCGTCACCGTCTTCTGGAGCGCCTTAGCCATGGTGACTGCGCCGTAGCCTGCCAGTGCAGGGCCGTTCTTCGTCCGGGGAATTAACCCGTAGTTCTTTTCGCGAGGCAGGTGGACAAGCATGGTGAATCGGCTTGATCGTTCCACCAGAGTACCAATCGCGGATCGGTCTAGGCCGATGATCAGGTCTCCCTCCCAATGTCCTGGCACGGCACGATCCTGCACCTCCGCAGGACGGTTGGAGATCATTACTTCCTCGCTGACATGTGCCCACGCCTTGGCTTGCGCCCTGGCTCTTGGCACGCGCAACGCTCTCCCGGTGCGCAGGCAGGTCACCAGCTCACGCTTGAGCGCACCACGCCCCTGAATGTAGAGAGCCTGATAAATGGCCTCGTGAGAGATGCGCATGGATTCGTCATCCGGGAACTCAATCTGCAGCCGATTGGAAATTTGTTCAGGGGACCAGCCCTTGACCCACTTGCGATCACCGCGGTGTGGCTTGTTTCGACCGATGAAAGCGGCCTGCCGTGGTCCGTCGATCTCACGGCCATCAGCATCACGAACCTTGCCGTCCAGGCGATCTTGTACGTAGCAGCGCAGGCGTGGGTTGGTCACCAATTTCGCCGGCTTCGGTCTTTTGGCAATCAATTCCGCCTTCCACTGCGCGACCGAAGCACGATACTCCAGCTTTCCGCCGCGTGTTGCAGCATTACGTCTCAATTCACGCGAGACCGTTGACGGGCTTCGTTCGATTCGACGAGCGATCTCACGCACACCGATGCCTTGTGCCGATAACAGTCCAATCTCTTCCCGCTCTGCAAACGACAAATATCTTCCGGATATAGGGCTAGACATAAATAGTGGCATGCCACCACGATAACGGAACCAGCGCGTGCCTACCGGCTGCGATACGCCGACCGCCTCCGCCGCCTTCTCGCTCGTGATACCCGTCGCAATCTGCTTCCAGAATAGCCGTTCGATCTCACGTCGAAGCGACGGGGCACCTGGCGAGCGCATCGCACTCCGCCCCGTCAGCTGCCGCATCCATCCCGCAGATCGTCCCATGAAACACCTCTATGATCAAAGGTGTTGCGCCGACCAGTTGAATCCACCCAATACACTAGCTACGCGTTCGGCAAGCGCTGCCAGGAGATGAATGTCATGCCCTCCATGGGTACGGTCGGCGACGCGTACGACAACGCCATGACGGAAAGCCTATTCGCATGGCTCGAAAAGGAGTTGCTCATGCATCGGCGATTCAAATCGAGGGCGGAGGCACGCATGGCGATCTTTGAATGGATCGATGGTTGGTACAATCCGCATCGCCGTCATTCTGGGCTCGGCCGCTTGTCACCCATTAACTTCGAGAGGAGACTAAGACACCAGGAGCCAATAATTTAGACTGCAACTCGTCCACGGGAACGGGTCAAGTCCAGACTTCCAGGAGCACCGCTACCGTTACTGGCGGGGTACGATCTCGCCACGAACTTCTTTGACAGACTGGGACTCCAACAAGCATCTTGTCAGTATTCAGGCAGCGGTGCTGCGAGATGAAAAAATGAGGCGTGTGATGAAAAGCCTATCATTCAATACCAAGCGAACAATTGTTGGTGGCGCGCTGACTTTTACACTGGTTTGTCTCGCGAACTATTGGTTCGGCTTCAATCTGTTTGGTTCGTTCGACAGGAAGATACTGGTTGTCAGTTTCGCGATACTAGGTGTCGTGGTGCTTTACGTGGGACCCACAGTCGCAGAAATACGAGAGTATCGTGCCAAGAAGTAAGCATCCCTCGCTCCTAATTTCTGTGTTCTGAGACGGGATGTCCGTGAATCGCAGTCCTACTGAAGCGTCGGAACGATATGGGGGATGGCTCCACTCGCACTTGAGGGTGCTGTCACATGCTCTGCGGCTCAGGCAGCTCGAGGCACGCCGTCGATATTGAACGCGAATCGCTATTTCCGAATCGGCCCGGGAAGATGGGCTGGAGGTATGGTCCCGCGCATTTCAAGTCCGTATCTGCCAGGAGACGGCCACATCAGCCTGACAACGCGCGTACCACCGATTCCCCCACTAGGCGCGTTGGTTTCTGGAAATGGCTGCTAACTGGGGTAGAGGCATCGATATATGGATGTTGCAATGCGAGTGGTAGTCGGTGATCACTTGAAAGCGCTACAACAGCTCGATTTTGATGCGATCAAAGCGTTGCCAGCACAGAAGAAGGAAACTGCGCTGTCTCTCGGCAAAGTTAAAGTCATCCAGTCCACGATGTTATCAAGACGGGGGAGCACCTGGTGGTAGTTCAAGCTCTTCGGCCGCGATGGCTTGGGTTATTCACAGCTATTGAGGTCGACGGTTTTGTCATGGCTCCAGATGGTAGTAGGCGACCGTTAGCAGAGCAGGAGAAGTGGCCGTTTACATAGAAGACTGACTCCTGCTGTTGTAAGGAGATGAGACATGATGAGCAGGCACATTTGGCTGAGGAACGGCTTCCCCGTCTTCCTGAAGCCATCATGCAGGCTGTCTATCGTCGTTTTGAATGAACTCGCTTTTGCGGCTGCATACCTTGCAGTGAGCATTGCACTGGTCCGGGTGTGTGCCAACGTGTGTCGTCGATGCGGTGATCAGGCGCGTGTCCAAGCCAGTCGCGAATGGCTTCTGATCGCACGATAATGGCTGTAGCTGGTAGGGTATTTCCTGGGTATTTTTCTGTTCAGGAGGCTCTTCATGCCTCAAAGCTACGAGAACAGTGCATCCCCTGACCGTAAGCTTAAGTTTCGCCTTCGCGTCTTACGCCATTTTGACGAGATTACGCACAACGTCTGCGCCACATCTCGCCACTTCGGAACTCATCGCAGCCAGTTCTACGCGGTGGTAAAACTGGACCCTGTTCAATCACCGCTGATGACGCGAATGAAAGCAGTGCCATAGCGAGTCAGCTTGGTTTGGCCCACGCCGGCGATCATGGAGAACTCGGCCAGGTTGCGCGGCTTGCGGGTGGCCAGTTCGCGCAGCGTCGAATCATGGAATATGACGTAAGGCGGCACGCCGTTCTCGTCGGCCAGTTGCTTGCGCAGTGTGCGCAGTCGATCGAACAAGTCTTGATCGGCGGGGGCGGTTGCGCCGGTCCCGGCGGCAGTCGCGGTACGCTTCCTGGCCGGCTTTGGGGCTTCAGCCAGCATGACTGTGCGTTCGCCGCGCAACACTTCCCAGCTCAGCTGATTGAGCAGGATCACCGGATAGCCGTCCTGGGTTTCGTTTACCAGTCCCTGATGCGCCAGAGTGCGTGCCAGGTGTCGCCACTCGTCGAGGCCGCGGGCCTTGCCGATGCCGTACACACTCAGTGACTGATGGCCACGGTCGATCAGTTTTTGCGATTGCCCGCCCCGCAGTATTTCGATCAGATACGCCGCGCCGTACCGCTCGCGTCGCTGTGCCAATCGCGCCACGCAGGAGAGGAATTGCCGTGCTTCGAGCGTCCAATCCTTGGTCTGGCGCGGTTCGCAACAATTGTCGCAGCCGCCGCAGGGCGGATCGAACGACTCGCCGAAATAGCGCAGCTGAATGGCCCGCCGGCATTCGGTCGATTCGGCATAGTTCAGCACCTGGCGCAGCTGCTGCCGCGCGATGCGCTGCTCGTCCTCGAGCGGTTCACCGCTGACGGCATCGACTTTTTGCTGGATCAGGAATTCGGCGGTGCGGATGTCGCTGGCATTGAAATACAGGAGGCACTGCGCCGGGTCGCCGTCGCGTCCGGCCCGGCCGGATTCCTGATAGTAGCTCTCCAGGGTGCGGGGCAGGTCGTAATGCACCACCCAGCGCACGTCGGGCTTGTTGATGCCCATGCCGAAGGCAATGGTAGCGACCATGATGCGGGTGTCGTCGCGGATGAACGAGTCCTGGTTGTGCTGGCGTTCCTCGGCTTCCAGTCCGGCGTGATAGGGCAGGGCCTCGATGCCGTCTTCGCGCAGCTTGGTGGCCAGTTCGTCGACGCGCTTGCGCGACAAGCAATAGACGATGCCGCTGTCGGCGCCGCGCGCACGAGTGAGCAGTTCATCATAAGTGTGCTTACCCTTGGGCCGCACCGTGTAATGCAAATTGGGCCGGTTGAAGCTGGCCACGTGAATTGCCGGGTCGCGCAGCGCGAGCTGCTCGATGATATCGGTGCGCACCCGCGGCGTGGCGGTAGCGGTAAAGGCCAGCATCGGCACGGCGGGGCAGCGTTGCCGCAGTACGGACAGCTGCCGGTACTCCGGGCGGAAGTCGTGCCCCCATTCCGACACGCAATGAGCCTCGTCGATGACGATGGCGGTCACGGCGCAAGTGGCGTTCAAGCGGGGTAGCACCGATTGTGCGAAATCAGGATGCAACAGGCGTTCCGGTGCGAGGTACAACAACTTGTAATCGCCGCGCAGCAGCGCCGCGGTGCGGGCCCGTATCTCGGCGCCGCCCAGGCTCGAATTGATGAAAGCGGCCGCGATGCCATTGTCCTGGAGCTGCCGCACCTGGTCCTGCATCAGTGCGATCAGCGGTGAAACCACTATGGTAACGCCGTCGCGCAGCACCGCCGGCAGCTGGAAGCACAACGATTTGCCGCCGCCGGTGGGCATGATGGCCAGCACGTCGCGGCCGGCGAGCGCGTCCTGCACGATCGATTGCTGGCCGGGACGGAACGAATCGAAACCGAAGTGGCGCTTCAGCGCCTCGGCGTAATCCGAACTCGGCGTCCTTGGCGAGGGTTCAGGTCGGGACATCGCTACATGATGGCACTACACCGGCGCAACCGCGAGCCGATTACGCGCTGGTCACTGTCGAGGCCGCCGTGCTAGCTTGCGGGACGCGTGCTCATAACAGTAACAAGAGAGGGCGATCGTGACGGACGAGCGACGTAATGCGAATTTCGCGCTGGCGGTGCTGTTCGGTGTCAATCTGATGAATTTCTTCGATCGCCAGATGGTCGGCGCGCTGGCCGAGCCCATCCGCCTCGAATTTGGACTGAGCGACACGGCGCTGGGGCTGGTCAATACCGTGTTCGTGCTGGTGTATGCCTGCGTGGGGCTGCCGCTGGGACGGCTGACTGACACTTGGCTGCGTACCCGCCTGATTGCCATCGGCGTCACCGTCTGGAGCGGCTTCACCGCCGCTTCCGGTTTGGCGTCGGGCTTCTGGTCGTTCATCGCCATGCGTATCGGAGTTGGCGTGGGGGAGGCCAGCTGCGCCCCCGCGGCTCAGTCGCTGATCGGCGATTTGTTTCCGGCCGGGCGCCGCGCCCGCGCCATGGCGATATTCATGATGGGGCTGCCGCTGGGGTTGTTTGCGGCCTATCTGCTCAGCGGCTTCATCGGCGAGCGTTGGGGATGGCGCGCGGCGTTCTTCATCGCTTGCATCCCCGGGTTGTTGCTTGCCGCGCTGGTCCTGCTGGTCAAGGAGCCTGGACGCGCAGCGGCTGGAGGGCGTGCCGCCGTGGCTGTTTCGGGCCAGCAAACGGCTCCGGATTCACCCTATCGTCGCGTGGCGCGCATCCCGACCATGTGGTGGATCGTACTGTCCGGCATGCTGTTCAACTTCAACCTGTACGCGGTCAACGCATTTCAGTCGCCGTTTCTGCAGCGTTTCCACGAGCTGAGTTTGAGGGAGGCCAGCCAGGTCTCGGCGTTCTCTCTCGGCCTGGCTGGCGTCATTGGGCTGCTACTCGGGGGCTGGCTTGGGGATCGCCTGCATCAGCGGCGCGCCAACGGCCGCCTGTTGCTGGCGGCAACCTGCCTGTTGCTGGGCGCGCCTTGTGTGTTCCTGGCTCTGCAACTGCCCAAGGGCAGCGTGACCGCCTTTACACTGTTGATGGGGGCGTCCACTGCGCTGATCTTTGCCTACTACTCGACGGTCTACAGTGCGATTCAGGATGTCGTGCCGCCGCGGCTGCGTGGTACCGCGGTCGCAGCGTATTTCTTCGCGATGTATGTCCTGGGCGCCGCGTTCGGGACCACGGTAATGGGTGCGCTGAGCGACTACTTCGCCAAGGCGGCGATGCTGGCGGCGGCCGCATCGCAAATGGCGCCGGCCTTCAAGGCGGCGGGCCTGCATTCCGCCATGTATGTCATTCCGGTGCTGATGGTGTTGTGCGCCGGCTCGTTGTACGGCGCGGCGCGCACGGTCGCAAACGACATGCGCAAGATGCAGAACGGCACCGAGCTCTAGAGCAGGAACTGCGCAGTGCAATGCTCGATACTCTTGCATCAATCCCCGTGTCTCTCCGGGCGCAGGGAGGCGCCCCGCCGCCGTAGGTGGCGTTTGCTTCCGGCAAAAACCACGGCGGGTTCAATGGGTCGATGCAACACCATCCTGGTATGAGGTAGGAAGGGAGGTGGCATCGATGATCAACAAGGGCCAAAGCAGGCTATCGGACGCTGAGAGAGCAGAGTTGTGGCGGC